>CABDZC010000428.1_pt1 | contig 9064 bp, 7 predicted proteins | sample 3132071 | NCBI WGS metagenome assembly CABDZC01 (sample SAMEA5534339, study PRJEB31848) | metagenome | biome: tundra; feature: field; material: soil | place: USA | collected 2013-05 | depth 0.45 m | reverse complement strand
ATCATTCAATTTTGCAAAATTGGAACAATCACAAATTATTGTTCGTGTTGCAACATCAGCCGATACAAAATATGCTTCCATCATAACTGATGAAATAGCTGCTTCCGCCCAGGTACGGGGTACAGGAATTGCAAAACGTTCTCCTGAATATGTTGCAAAAAAAATGGAAGAAGGCAAAGCTGTAATTGCTCACACACCTGAGGGTGACTGGGTAGGGTTTTGTTATATTGAGGCATGGGGGCATGACCAGTTTGTTGCAAACAGTGGTCTTATTGTAGCGCCTTCTTACCGTAAAAGCGGCATAGCTAAGCAAATTAAAAAGAGAATTTTTGATCTTTCAAGAGAAAAATATCCTCATGCAAAAATTTTTGGATTAACAACCGGCCTCGCAGTCATGAAAATAAATTCTGACCTGGGTTACGAGCCTGTTACTTATTCTGAACTTACAGATGATGAGGAATTTTGGGCAGGTTGTAAAAGCTGCGTGAACTATGATATATTAATGAGTAAGGAAAGAAAGAATTGTATGTGCACAGCTATGTTGTACGATCCCACCGATCATTATGAGCCTGAAGAGACGAAGGAAGAATTTAAAAAACATTCAAAGCTGTATGAGCGCTTTATGAGAATAAAACAAAGTCGCTTATTAAAATTTTTAACAGGAAAGCAAAGTAATGATAAGAAAAAAAGTTTTTTCTCGCAGTTATTAAATCTTTAATTATCCCATTATGGTAAAAAAAGTTGTTCTTGGTTTTAGCGGTGGTTTGGATACCTCGTATTGTGTAAAGTATTTGAATGATGAGCAGGGCTATGAAGTTCATAGCATCACTGTAAATACCGGAGGTTTTTCTAAAGAAGAATTAAAGCAGATAGAGCAGCATGCATATAAACTCGGTGTAAAAACGCATACAACAGTTGATGCTGTAGAAAGTTATTATGAAAGTATTATCAGGTTTCTGATCTATGGAAATGTTTTAAGGAACAATACCTATCCCTTAAGTGTAAGTGCAGAACGGTTAAGCCAGGCTTTGCATGTTGCTGAGCATGCCAAAAATATTAATGCAGATGCAGTTGCTCATGGGAGCACAGGCGCTGGAAACGACCAGGTGCGCTTTGATATGATATTTCATGTTATGATCCCCGGCATAGAAATAATAACTCCCATTCGTGATTTAAAACTTAGCCGTGAAGAGGAAATTGAATATTTAAAGACGAAAGAAGTTGACATGAATTTTGACAAATCAATGTATTCAATTAATAAAGGTTTATGGGGCACAAGTGTTGGAGGAAAAGAAACGCTCTCATCCAAAGGAATGTTACCAGAAGATGCATGGCCAACACAGGTAACTAAATCTGGTGATGAAGAAATAAAATTGCATTTTGAAAAAGGGGAATTAAAGAAAATTAATGATAAAGCTTTTAATCATCCCAGCGAAGCTATTCAGCATCTGCAATCAATCGCTGGTCCGTATGGTATAGGCAGAGACATTCATGTTGGTGATACTATTATTGGTATTAAAGGACGTGTTGGTTTTGAAGCTGCAGCGCCTATGGTAATAATTAAAGCACATCATGCATTGGAGAAACACGTGCTTACAAAATGGCAACTGACATGGAAGGACCAACTTTCACAATTTTATGGAAACTGGTTGCATGAAGGACAAATTCTTGATCCGGTTATGAGAGATATTGAGGCATACCTTACAAAATCGCAGCGCAATGTTTCAGGCGATGTATTCATTCAATTATTTCCTTATCGTTTTCAAATTATAGGGATTGAATCTCCTTACGATTTGATGAACAATAAATTTGGAAAGTATGGTGAAATGAATACCGGATGGACTGGAGAAGAGGTAAGAGGATTCAGTAAAATTTTTGGTAATCAAACGATGATCTACCACAAGATTAAGGATGATATTAATCAAAAGAATGCCGAGAAGTACTAAAGATGGATAAGCAAATAAAATCAGTAAGCTCTTCAAAAACCTCACCCACCAAAGGTTTGGTGAGGGTAGGAATTATCGGCGGCGCTGGTTATACTGGTGGTGAGTTAATAAGAATTTTACTAAATCATCCATCAGCAGAAATTGTTTTCGTCAACAGTAAAAGTAATGCCGGTAATTATCTTCACCAGGTACATAATGATCTATTGGGTGAAACAGAGCTAAAGTTTACCAATGATAACACCCCTTTAAGGGATGGGGGCATTGACGTTCTTTTTCTTTGTGCAGGTCATGGTGCAGCAAAAAAGTTTTTGGAGGAAAATAAGATTGTTGATTCAATTAAAATTATTGATCTAGCACATGATTTTCGTCTAGCTCACAGCTCACAGCTCAAAGCTCGCAGCTTTGTATATGGCCTGCCTGAACTGAATAGAGATAAAATTACTAAAGCAAAAAATGTAGCCAACCCTGGTTGCTTTGCTACTGCAATTCAATTAGGATTATTGCCATTGGCAAAAGCAGGATTGTTAAAAGATGTTTACACAACAGGCATTACAGGCTCTACGGGTGCTGGGCAAAGTTTAACCCCAACTTCGCAATTTTCATGGAGGGCAAATAATATTCAGGCGTATAAAACATTTACTCATCAGCATTTAAGTGAAGTTCATCAATCACTTCATCAATTACAAAGTGATTTTCCCCTCTCCGCCGGGGGAGAGGGATCAGGGGTGAGGTTTGTTCCATGGAGAGGGGATTTTACAAGAGGAATTTTTGTGAGTTCACAAATGCATTGCAATTTGGAATTGCAGGATCTAAAAAAAATATATAAAGATTATTACCGGGATCATCCATTCACTTTTTTAAGCAACGACCCAATTTCTTTAAAGCAGGTTGTGAATACAAATAAATGCATTATCCAGTTAGAAAAAGTTGGGAATAAACTGGTAGTACATTCTGCCATTGATAATTTATTAAGGGGTGCCAGTGGACAGGCTGTACAGAATATGAACCTTATGTTTGGTATTGATGAATCTGCAGGATTAAAATTAAAATCTATTGCGTTTTAAAAACTTATTACTGGTAACTGATAACTGATTACTATGACTTTATTCGACGTATATCCAATTAACAATATCAACATCGTAAAAGCGAAAGGCTCCTACGTTTGGGATGATAATGATGTAAAATATTTGGACATGTATGGCGGACATGCGGTTATAAGTGTAGGTCATACAAATCCGCATTGGGTAAATCGTATTGAAGAGCAATTACACAAAATTGCTTTTTATTCTAATTCAATTAAAATCCCATTGCAACAGGAACTTGCTGAAAAGCTTGGAAAAATTTCGGGTAAAGAAGACTATCAATTATTCTTATGTAACTCCGGCGCAGAAGCAAACGAGAATGCATTAAAGCTTGCATCTTTTCATAATGGAAGAAAAAAAATAATTGCTTTCACAAAAGCTTTCCACGGAAGAACTTCTTTGGCTGTTGCAGCAACTGATAATCCAAATATTGTTGCTCCTGTTAATGAAACAGCTAATGTAGTTTTTCTTCCTTTCAATGATGAAAATGCATTAGAAGAATATTTTAAAAATAAGGGTAAAGAAATTTCTTCTGTAATAATTGAAGGCATACAGGGTGTTGGTGGTATTAATGTAGCAAATGAATCTTTCTTACAAAAAATTCGCAATTTATGTGATGAGCATAATGCTGTATTTATTGCTGACAGCGTGCAATGTGGCTATGGCAGAAGCGGTAAATTTTTCTCCCACGATTATGCAAATGTAAACGCTGATATCTACACAATGGCAAAAGGTATGGGCAATGGGTTTCCTGTTGGCGGAATTATTATTGCGCCTCATATCAAGCCAAAACATTTTATGCTGGGCACAACTTTCGGAGGCAACCATCTTGCATGTGCCGCTGCATTGGCAGTTTTAGAAGTTATAGAATCTGAAAATTTAATTAGTAATGCAGAAACAGTTGGTGCTTATCTTATGGATGAATTAAAAAAGATCCCTGAACTGCAAAATGTAAGGGGCAGAGGCTTAATGATCGGCTTTGATGTTCCCGAAGAATTAAAAGATCTTAAAAGAAATTTATTATTTACACATCATATTTTTACAGGTGAAGCAAAACCAAATATTATCCGGTTACTTCCTTCTCTTGCATTAACAATCGAAGATGCAGATCATTTTCTAAAAGCAATTAAAGAAGAAATTAATTCTCTCCAAAATTCTTTAAAAGAAAATTCTAATCTTAAAGACAAAAATCATTTTTCAATCAATAAAAATTCCCCTTTAGGGGTTAAGGGTTTATGAAAAATTTCATCTCTGTGCATGACGTTTCTGATATAAATGCTTTAATAAAAAAAGCATTGAAATATAAAAGCGATCCATTTAAAGATAGAAATCTGGGAAGCAATAAACGAATCGGTTTATTATTTCTTAATCCCAGTATGCGAACAAGATTGAGTACGCAGATCGCTGCAAAAAATCTGGGAATGGAAGCGATTGTTTTTAATATAGGGCAGGAAGGATGGACATTGGAATTTGAAGAGGAAGCAATTATGAGTGGTAATACAGCAGAGCATGTAAAAGATGCGGCGCCTGTGTTGGGAAAGTATTTTGATGTTTTGGGCATTCGCACATTTCCATCTTTAAAAAACCGAAAAGATGATTACAGTGAATTATATATAAAACAATTTATTAAATATGCCGGAATTCCTATAATAAGTTTAGAAAGTGCAACGCTGCATCCCCTGCAAAGTTTAGCTGATATAATAACAATTAAAGAGCACTTACCAATTCCTCCCCCACCGGGGAAGGCAAGGAGGGGGCTCAGAATTGTATTAACATGGGCACCTCATGTAAAGCCTTTACCGCAGTGTGTTGCGAACAGTTTTTCTCAATGGATAAATGCATGGGGCGAAGCTGATTTTGTAATTACACATCCCGAAGAATATGAACTGGATGAAGAGTTTACTAAAGGAGCAACAATCACCCTCAACCAGGATGAAGCTTTAAAAGATGCAGATTTTGTTTATGTAAAAAATTGGAGCACTTATAAAGATTATGGAAAAATCTATTGCAATGATCCCAAATGGATGCTCACCGATAAAAAATTAAAACTTACCAATAATGCAAAGGTGATGCATTGCCTGCCCGTGAGAAGAAATGTTGAACTAAGTGATGAAATTTTAGATGGTAGTCACAGCATCATAACACAACAGGCATCCAACAGGGTGTGGGCTGCACAGGCTGTATTAAGTGAAATTTTACCCCCATCTCCTAAAGGGAAGTAAAGATTTTTTAGATTTAAAAATGAAGAAGTAATAAATGATACAAAAGCAGCTTTTGAAAAAGATCAGGGAAACAATTACAGAGATTCAAAGTTCTTCTCAAAACCTTTTGGATCAAAACATCCCTTTAGGGGGGGAAGGGGGCAAATTATACGTTATAAAGATCGGTGGAAACATCATAGATGATGAAGAAAAACTTTCTTTATTCTTAAAAGATTTTGCTTCAATTAAAGAAAAAAAGATCTTAATACATGGTGGTGGTAAACTTGCTACAAATATTGCACAGCAGCTAAATATTCCTCAGCAAATAATTGATGGACGAAGAATAACTGATGCGGAAACTTTAAAAATAATCACGATGGTTTACGCAGGTTACATCAATAAAAATATCACAGCATCATTACAATCAAATAATTGTAATGCAGTTGGTTTATGTGGCGCAGATGGTAATTTAATCCAGGCACACAAAAGAACTGCGAAAGTCCTCTCCTTTGGAGAGGATTTAGGTGAGGTCATTGATTATGGTTTTGCAGGAGATATTGATAAGGTAAATGTTGAATGGCTAAGCCAATTATTGAACGAAGACTTAACACCGGTTATAGCTCCTGTTACGCATGATAAAAACGGGCAATTACTAAATACCAATGCAGATACAATTGCACAGGAGATCGCAAAAAGTATGGCAAGCAAATATGCAGTTACATTGATTTATTGTTTTGAAAAAAGAGGAGTTTTGCAAAATGCTGATGATGAGCATTCTGTTATTGCAAAAATTAATCCTGCTTCTTATAAAGATTTAAAAGAAAAAAAAATAATTCATTCAGGTATGATACCAAAGCTGGATAATGCTTTTGCAGCATTAGATAGCGGTGTAAAAAAAGTTATTATCGGTAAAGCAGAAGATTTGTTACATCTGATTACGGCTGAAAAAGGAACAGTTATTATCTCATAATTTTTTATAAAAATTTCATGAGTTCAGAAAATAACATCAATCCATTAAACTCTTTAAAAGTCTCCCCTAACGGGGGAGATTTAGAGGGGGCTATTGATCTTCTAAAAAAATTAATTGCTATACCATCTTTTAGTAAAGAGGAAGATAAAACTGCTTCTCTCATTGATCAATTTCTGCAATCAAAAAATGTATCAACGGAAAGATTTCTAAATAATGTTTGGGCAAAAAATAAATATTTTGACAAGGCAAAACCAACCATTTTTCTCAATTCTCATCACGATACAGTAAAGCCCAACAAGGGTTACACATTAGATCCTTTTTCTCCCATTGAAAAAGAAAATAAACTTTTTGGTTTAGGAAGCAATGACGCAGGTGGCGCATTGGTTTCTTTAATTGCAACATTTCTTTATTATTATGATAGAGAAGATTTAATATCCAATCTTATTTTAGCAGCTACAGCAGAAGAAGAGATATCCGGGAAAAACGGAATTGAAATCTTATTGCAGCAAAATGATTTTCTTAGTGCATTGGGCTGTTCAAACTCCATTATAGGCATGGCAACTTGCGGTATTGTGGGCGAACCAACGCAAATGCAAATGGCTGTTGCAGAAAGAGGTTTATTGGTTATTGATTGTATTGCAGAAGGAAAGGCAGGACATGCTGCAAGAGAAGAAGGTGACAATGCGATTTATAAAGCCATAAAAGATATTGAATGGTTTCAATCTTACCGGTTCCCGAAAAGATCTGAGTTATTGGGTCCGGTAAAAATGAGTGTGACCTCTATTGAAACAGACAATAAAGCACATAACATAATACCCTCACAATGCAACTTTGTAGTAGATATCCGGGTAAATGAATTGTACACTTTTGAAGAAGTTATAAATGTTATTCAGCAAAATGTAAATTGTAAAATACAACCAAGAAGCACAAGACTTCGTTCCACTTCTATTGCATTGGATCATCCGTTAGTTAAGGCTGGCTTATCTTTGGGAAGAAATTATTATGGCTCTCCGACTACTTCTGATAAAGCTTTAATGCCCTTTCCAACATTAAAGATCGGACCCGGAGATTCAGCCCGCAGTCATATTGCCGATGAATTTATTTATCTTGACGAGATTAAAGAAGGAATAGAAATTTACATTCAGTTATTACAACAAATTTTATAGATCAATGAAATTGTGGCAAAAAGATAAAAATGTTTCATCAGCAGTAGAAAAATTCACAGTTGGCAAAGACAAAGAGCTTGATCTTTATCTTGCCCCTTTTGATGTGTTGGGTTCTCTTGCTCATATAAAGATGTTACAGTCTGTCGGTTTATTATCTAAGGATGAATTAGGAACATTAGAATCTGAATTAAAAGATATCTATAAAAAAATACATTCAGGAAATTTTAAACTTGATGAAGGTGTAGAGGATATTCACTCACAAATAGAATTGTTACTTACAAAAAAGCTGGGTGATGTTGGCAAAAAAATTCATAGTGCCCGCTCCAGAAATGACCAGGTGCTGGTTGATCTTAAACTCTTTTTAAGAAGTGAAATTGAGAAGCTTGTAATCAGTACAAAAGATTTTTTTGATCTGCTGATTGAGCAAAGTGAAAAATATAAAGATGATCTTTTGCCAGGCTACACTCATCTTCAATTAGCCATGCCTTCATCTTTTGGTTTATGGTTTGGCGCTTATGCAGAAAGTTTGGTTGATGATCTTATTACACTTCAGGCTGCTTATCAAATTGTAAATAAAAATCCGCTTGGCTCTGCAGCCGGCTATGGTTCTTCGTTTCCAATTAACAGGAAAATGACAACCGAATTATTAGGATTCGATGATCTTAATTACAATGTTGTGTATGCACAAATGGGCAGAGGTAAGTCTGAAAGGATTGTTGCCTCATCTTTGGCAAATATTGCTGCAACGCTTTCTAAATTAAGCATGGATGCCTGTCTTTTTCTTAACCAGAATTTTGATTTTATTTCTTTTCCTGAAGAATTAACTACCGGCAGCAGCATTATGCCGCATAAAAAAAATCCTGATGTTTTTGAGCTCATTCGTTCTCATTGCAATCGCATACAGGCATTGCCGAATGAAATAATGTTGATGACAACAAATCTTCCTTCGGGTTATCACCGGGATTTGCAATTGCTTAAAGAACATCTCATCCCTGCTTTTAATGATTTGCAGAATTGTTTAAAAATGGCAGAACTGATGATATCTAACATTCAGGTTAAGAAAAATATATTGCAAGATGAAAAATATAAATTCATTTTTAGCGTAGAAGAAGTTAATAAACTTGTGTCAAATGGTATGTCGTTCCGTGATGCCTATAAACAAATTGGTTCTCACATTGAAAGCGGGAACTTTAAATATGAAACAAAAGTTGCTCATACACACGAAGGTTCAATTGGTAATCTGCAGAATGATCAGATAAAAAAAATGATGCAAAAAGTTTTGCAACAATTTAATTTTGAAAAAGTTAACAACGCATTGGAGCAATTAATATCTTAAATTGCCGCCTCAAATTTATTGCCCATCATGGCAGAAGCAAATAAAAAACGGATTGCGCTTTTTGGTTCTACCGGTTCCATCGGTACGCAGGCTTTGCAGGTTATTGAAGCCAACTCTGAACTATTTGAAGTAGAAATTCTTACCGCACAAAATAATGATGCCTTATTAATTGAACAGGCTTTAAAGTTTCGTCCTAATGCTGTTGTTATAGGTGATGAAAAAAAATATGAGGCTGTGAAGACTGCCTTAGTATCTACAGATATAAAAGTATTTGCAGGTGAAAATGCCCTCGAAGAAGTTGCAGATTTTGATACGTATGATATGATGCTGGCAGGCATTGTTGGCTTTGCCGGATTGAAGCCA
>CABDZC010000414.1_pt1 | contig 9250 bp, 9 predicted proteins | sample 3132071 | NCBI WGS metagenome assembly CABDZC01 (sample SAMEA5534339, study PRJEB31848) | metagenome | biome: tundra; feature: field; material: soil | place: USA | collected 2013-05 | depth 0.45 m | reverse complement strand
TCAAATAATTTTATGATCCATGACAACCGAAAAAGAAATAATAAAAGAATGAGTGTGGCAAAAACAGATAAGGATAATAAAACTTTTAACCAAAAAAATGAAAGACCCATAACGGTACTTTCATTTGCATGATCAATATTTAGGAGAAAAATTAATCCTCCACAACCCATCAATACAATAATCGTAAGCTGGCAAATACTTCCTGCAATTGATAATGAAACCGATTTGAGCCTGGTTCCATCTTTTACATAAAGTACTCTTCCGCCATACTCTTCTATCCTGTTAGGCGTATTTAAGGAAAGTGTTACTCCCGATAATACAGGATTTTAAGGAATACTTCAGTATGAATGATTTGAATAAAATGTTGTTCAAGCTTGTGGGTTTTTCTCTGAATAAAGTGCTTAAAAATATTTAAAATGATATCCATCATGGTTGAAAGTGTTTGTTATCATCAATCAAAATATGACTTAAATCATTATCCCAAATGATAACCATCATTTGGCTTTAAACCACTAATACTGAATTTTACATCGTAACCTTAAAAAGAATTGGTTAAACCCAATTCTATGAACTGATACTAACCAATAATAATAATGAAAAAAATTCTCTTTTCGGGATTAATAGCAGGAAGTATCTTATTTATACTTAGCTATGGAGGTCTACCTATTGCTGTTAAGTTTTTCCCAAAACTGTTTATTGAGTATAATAATCCACTATTTAATTCAAATGGTAGCAGAGATATCCTTTTCTATTTACATGCGTTTATTATAAGTTTTGCCCTATCATGGTTTTGGGATAGGCTTAAAGGATCGTTTCAAGGTACATTTATCATAAGAGGATTAGAATTTGGATTTGTTTATTCAATTGTTGCCTTATTGCCAGTTTTGTGGATTACGTTTAGTTCTTTAGATATTACTGTAACTGTGGTGTTGAGCTGGTTTGTGTATGGGTTGATACAGGCAATTATCGCCGGATTGGTATTTGCAAAAATTAATTCTTGATAATTTTAATTTGAAGGAGCTGAAATATATTATTCCTCCTTTCACTTATGGCCGGGTGTGTCGCCCCGCATCAATAGATATTAAAGCGGGATAAAGACATAAAAAAAATGCTACTTGAAAAAGAAATACAGCAGGTAAAGCCGTTCAGGAATAATTATCACAAAGCAGCGGTAAACCTGGTTTTTACGGGTAAGTGGATGATTCAATTTCATTCATATGTATTTAAGCAGTATAATTTGACCATCCAGCAATATAATATCCTGCGCATTTTACGCGGCAGAAATCCCGGAGCAACAACTGTAAAATTTATTCGTGAGCGAATGCTTGACCGGATGAGCGATGCCTCAAGAATTGTTGAACTCCTGCGGAAAAAGAAACTGGCGGAGAGAAATATTTGTGGTGAGGACAGACGCAAGATGGATGTAGTAATTACTCAAAAAGGATTAGAGCTGCTTGAAAAAATAGAGAAGGAAAATGAACGTATGGACAAACGTCTCTCTGCACTAAATGAGGAAGAAATTGTTCTGCTGAATGACCTGCTGGATAAAGTCAGGGGATAACGGGTTATTTTTTTACTGAATGGAATCAGAATTATGGGAATAAGGATTTTCGGATTATGAATTTTAAATTTGAATAAATGGAGTTCTTCCAGGCAGAGACCTTCGGACAACCCGAAATCCGAAAGTATGTACTTTTGTATTAGAATTTACCACCATGAAAAATAGAATAGAATGTAGTGAATGCAAAAACGAAAAATGTTTTATAAAGCAAGGATGTTTTGGCGAGTGGTTGAATAAAATCAGTAGCAACAAAAACCAGTATTGGTATAAAAAAGGAAATCACATCTTCCGCGAAGGCGAACCTATTTACGGAATTTATTTCATTCAGCAGGGAGGAGTAAAAGTAGTAACCACGAGTTTGCACGGACGGGAACAGATTGTTCGCCTTGCAAAGGAAGGACAAATACTGGGGCACAGGGGGCTAGGAAGAACCTATTACTATTTTAATGCGGTTGCCGTAATGGATTCTTTGGTCTGTTTTGTTGAAAACGAACTGTTTTACGATGCTTGCATGAATTGTCCGGAGTTTGCATATAACCTGATATTTTTCTACGCATCGGAATTACGAAGAGCGGAGCTGAGGGTAAAATACCAGGCACAGATGAACATAAGGGAAAAAGTGGCAATGGCGTTCACCCATAGTTATGAAGTATTTGGGATGAATCCGGAAACAAAGATGCTGAATATTTCGTTAAGCAGGCAAGACATAGCCGATATTGCCGGCACCACGGCCGGGCAGGTTACCAGGCAACTGAGCGATTTTGAAAGCGAGAAACTAATTGCCCGAAATAAAAGAGAAATTATATTTCTGAACATTAAAGGGCTGGAAGATATTGTCAGCGATTATAAGATCGAATAAGTTAGAAATTGGAAATTAGATAGTAAAAAAGTATTTTTTGCATTCTGTTCATGAAAGACTGTAAAGCAATTTAACCCGGATTTTACAATTGACTTTTTATGTAGCTCCTGATGGAACTTTGAGAATCCAGGGCTGACTATATCTGCCGAAATATTATTCCTGATGGAGTTGTAAGAAAAAATTTCATAGAAATGAAATGTTGGTAGCAAATGAAACCCCGCATGGATAAGGAATTTCCTGGTTATCAACGAATGAATAGGTTCTTTCAGCAGGCCGGCGCCGCATGAACGATATGTTTCACATCAATTTTTAATTGTAAGGTACGGGTTCAACAAAAGAACCCGGTGTTATTATTTTTACCGATTATTCCAATTTCCTGAATTTATAATTTCTAATCATCCAAAATTTCCATTTTCTAATTTTCATTAGATAATCTTTTCTCCCTGTTTTCTGCAAAAACACCAAACCTGCATTTTCGCAGGTTTATTTCTCCCTTAATGCAAAAATTTTTCTGATTTAAATCATAACGACTTCTTTTTGAGTATATGATCTTTACAACATCAATTGTTATCACATCATTTGTTATGCCAAAAAAATTATCCAGTGTGGCAAATAGCAATGTGAAAGAGTTTATCAAAATCAATAATTATGGAAAAACAAAAAGACAATTCAGAAAACCAGGCTAACCGGAGGAACTTTCTGAAAATTGGACTTGTAGCGGGAGGCTCCATAGCAGCAGGCACCTTTGCTATATCAAAAATTCTTTCAAACGATAAAAAAGCAGAATCAGGTATAAAAAGAACTGTTTTTACACAAGACGGAAAAGTATTTACGGCAGATCAAACTCATTTACATGATTACGAGGCCCTTCCTGTTTCAAATGAAGAAGCCCGAAGAGGAATCCCGAACAAAAAATTCGTGATGGTAATTGACGAAGCCAAATGCGATGGATGCAAGAAATGCACCGAAGCCTGCCAGGCAATGCACTATACCGAATCAGACCGTGAATGGATAAAAGTTTTCAAAATGCAAGATGCGGAAGCCACTACACCTTACTTTTTCCCAAAACCTTGCTTCCATTGTGATAATCCGCCCTGCACAAAAGTTTGCCCTGTGAATGCAACCTTTAAGAGGCAAGATGGTATTGTGCTGATTGATAATGAACGCTGCATAGGCTGCCGCTCCTGCATGGTAGCATGCCCTTATTCTACCCGTTTCTTCAACTGGAGCCATCCTAAAGAACAACCTGAACTTGCCGGTATTGCTTATTCTCCGGAGCGAAGTGTACCACGCAGAATGGGAACAGTAGAGAAATGCGATTTCTGCCCAGATATGATTCGACAAGGTAAGATGCCTGCCTGCGTAAGCGGATGCCCGATGGATGCTATTTATTTTGGCGACCAGAATGAAGATGCAGTTACTAATGCATCGGGAGTAACGGTCAAATTAAGCCAGCTTCTGGAAGATAATGCAGGATACCGCCACCTTGAAGAATTGGGTACTGAGCCGCGTGTGTACTACCTGCCGCCCAAAAACAGGAAATATCCTAAACCGGACATGGATGCTGTCGGTAAAGAAAAGAAAGAAAAAAAACCTATGGATATGGATATGGGAGACATGAAGATGTCAAAATAAGTTTTAAGAAAATTGAATCAGTCATTTTTAAAAAATAGGATGTGGTAAACGAAAAATACGATCTGAAAAAAGAAATAGAAACCGTTCGGGAAGATTGCCTAAAACCAACAAGAAGATGGGGGCGAAATACTCAAATCTGGATAGGGTGTTTACTGATAGTAATTAGTTGGGGGCTTTATTGTTATATCCACCAGCTCAGGGCGGGATTAGGAGTTACAGCAATGAGAAATTATGTATCATGGGGATTGTACATTTCAACCTTTGTATTCTTTATCGGTATCAGTCACTCCGGAACCCTTGTTTCAGCAATCCTTCGAATCACCAAACAGGAATGGCGAAGGCCTATCACCCGGTCAGCCGAGCTACTCACTTTTGTATCCCTTCTCTTTGGCGGAATCATGCCCATCATAGATTTAGGGCGCCCTGACCGTATCGCCAACTTAGTGATTTTTGGACGGGTGCAATCACCGCTCATGTGGGACATCATCTCCATCTGCACCTATTTTGTGGGTAGTTCTGTATTCTTATTCCTGCCCATGATACCTGATATGGCGCTTTGCAGAGACAAGTTAACCGTTTGCAACACACGATTCAAAAAGTTCAGAAAATGGCTGTATACTTTTATGGCAATAGGCTGGACAGGCACTAAATCACAATGGCACCGGCTTGAAAAGTCCATGACCATTATGACCATCATCATCATTCCCGTAGCCGTATCCGTGCACACTGTTGTTAGCTACATTTTCGCGATGACGCTGCGTCCCGGATGGAACAGCACTGTATTCGGTCCCTACTTTGTTGCAGGAGCGCTTTACTCCGGCTCTGCCGGTGTGATATTAGGAATGGCTGCCTTCCGAAAACTGTATAACTTAGAAAAATATATCACCCCACGACATTTCGATTTGATGGGACGCCTTGTTCTGGCGCTTACTCTCATTTATGCCTATCTTAATTTGAATGAATACTGGATACCTGCCTATAAAATGGCAACAGCAGAAGGCCATTTACTTAGAGATTTGTTCAGTGGCAGTTACTCAACAGTGTTCTGGACATTACAATTCGGTACCGTGCTGCTGCCTATTGTTATTCTGGCGATTCCAAAAGGGCGGAAGCCTTTAATGCTTTCCATCACCTGTATTATTATAGTAGCGGGCGCATGGGTAAAAAGATACATCATTGTGGTGCCAACACTTTTGCATCCATTCATGCCTATCCAGGAAGTTCCAAATGATTGGTCACATTATTTTCCCAACTATGTGGAATTTTCTATTACCGCAGCATGTTTGGCAGGAATATTTCTCGTCATCACACTCTTTTCAAAACTCTTCCCCATGATGGCTGTATGGGAAGTGGAGGAAGGGATACTAATTGAACACGATCGACAAGTAGCCATTGAACTTAGAACGAAAAGAGAAGCAGAGGAGGCAAAAACAAATAGAGAACAGTCAAGAACAGGTAACGAACCAATAAAACAACCGGCATAATAAATCGAATAAATTATGGAGAGGAATAGCATACTCAAAAGAACATCTCTTGCAATAACCATTACAGGTTTGTTCTGTGGCATCACAACTGCGCAAGACCAATCACAGGTACAGGGTAAGAGTGAAGCCGCTATCGAATTATCGTGTTACAAAAAAGCCGATATGAGCAAAATAGCGGTTGCGGTAATCACGGCAAAAAATAAAGATGGAAAGTTTGTTCCTGCAAAAAATGCGCGGGTTAATTTTTATGTCATGCATGATAAGGAGCAGCAGTTACTTAAAAGCGCAAATACAGATAGTAAAGGTCAAGCCGTCATCGTGCTTCAGAAAGATTTGCCTTTAGATGATAGCCTCTATTTCACCATCGTGGCTAAAATTGAAAATGACAACTCATATGAAGATGCCCAGGAGCAGATTCATTATAAAGATGCCAACCTAACCCTCAACCTAAATCCGCATGACACTGCACGGCTTGTTACTGCCAAAGTAACGGAAATAGGTAAAGATGGAAAAGAAATACCGGTGAAAGGTGCAGAGCTGAAGTTTTATGTACAGCGCCTGTTTGGCATCATGCCGGCAGCAGAGGATAACACTATTAGTACGGACGAAAAAGGTGAAGTATCTTTTTCATTTCCCAAAAACATTCCGGGCGATACAGCGGCCGTTATAACTGTAGAGGCAAGGATGGAGGACAACAAACAATTCGGGAATGTGGAAAATAAGGCCAATGCATCCTGGGGCATCCGCCTTATGGTTGACAAAGATCCTTTCCCCCGTGCGCTTTGGGAACCCTATGCTCCGCTACCACTCATCATTACAATATCAACGCTCTTTGGCGGGGTGTGGTTCATTTATTTTTTCATTTTTTACCAGCTGAGAAAAATCAGTAAAGAGAAACAGTTAGGTCCAGTTAATGAATGAGTTCATCAATAAACCTTAAAAATACATCAAAACAAATTTTCTGTAAACATCAAAAAAAAATTAAATACTATGAAATATGTACAAAAAAAGTATGTTGTAATTGCACTATTGATTGCAACAGTTACAGGTTTAGCGTATTGCACAAAACGCGACCAATTGATTGAAGATATTTCTTTAACTGATAATACTTTATATTCAATGAAAGTATCGGCCGGACCCACTGTTCAACCTGTAAGCGGCTCAGCATGGGATGGAACCATAGATGCTGTTTGGAATAATGCAAAAACACTAACAGTTCATGCAACGGTGCCGGATCTGGGAAATGGAACTTTTACCGGGTATATTGGTAATGCTACCGATATAACGATGCGTTCTATGTATGACGCTACTAATATTTACTATCTGGTTGAATGGAACCAGGGACAAAAAAACGTGAAAAGCGCACTTTGGTATTATAATCTTACCAAGCATCTTTGGACACAGGAAGTTACCAACTTTACTACTCCGGTTGCATCAACTACTAATGGTGCTGGCACAGATTACAATGTGAATTCTGATGGTACTTTGAGACCAACTGCAGCGCAGGATCAATTTGTAATGATGTTTAATATTGCTAATTCCTGCCGGAGTTTTGCCACTTTATCCTGCTATGCTGCCTGTCATGCTAATTCTTCTTTTGGAACTCCAACTACTCCTGCAGGTGGTGTAATGTACACAAACGGCCCTACCGAATTATTGGATGTTTGGAGAGCCCGAATGCTTCAGGTAGTTAATACCAACCAGGTAAATGATTGTTTTATAGATGATGGTTCAAGTGTAGGATTAGGAATGAGTGGTACATTAGATAAGAATGAAGTTCATAGCGATTGGCAGATTCATAATGGATCTTCATCAACAGTTCCACCTCTATATCAATCTACACAAGCAGCAGATGGCGGGTTCAGCAATTCACAAACTTTAAAAATGAACAATGTAGCCAGAACTTCGGTTAAAGTACCAATATGGATAATACCATCCGGAACCTATAATAATAGCGCTATTATGTTAAAAGATACCCTGCCCGGTGGCGCCGCAATAAAAGTTATTGCAGTTGATTCTATGGGAGTTCTTACTCTTGCCAATTCTGCGACTATTGATCCCAGGGTTGGAACGGATTACCAGCAAGTGGGTGCCGGAGATGGGCCGAAATGCATTCCTGGCAGTATTGTGGGTGCCTATACAGGTAGCCGTGGCGATGTTATTGCAAATGCCTTTTATACAGGCACAGGGTGGAGATTACTTTTAAAGCGTGCATTGAAAACCAGTGATACAGTAAATGACGTTGATTTTTCCACACTCAGTAATCAATTCTTTGGAATCGGCGTAATGTTTAACGGAGCCGATAATCAACATGCTATTGTATCCGGGCTGACATTGGTATTTGAAAAATAATGTATTGCTTTTCATTATGAAATCTAAACCAAAAAGATCATGAGAAACAATAAAAAAGCAATAGTATGTACTCTTGTTGTGATGAGTATATTGATTATAGCAGGGTGTTATAAAGCGGACACATTGTATCCGAATACCGATTCGGTGGTAAACAAAGAGGTAAGTTTTGTCAATGATATCATCCCGATATTCAACCAAAAATGTAGTATCAGTGGTTGCCACAATTCAGGTGGTCATATCCCTGAATTAACAGCATCTAAAGCATATAAGGCATTAGTGATTGGAGGATTTATAGACCTGGCTGATCCAAAGAACAGCAAGCTTTTTATGCGATTAACCGGGAAAATAACCCCTGCCATGCCTTTGATTGGTTCAACAAATCCATCAAATATAAATGCATTGGTACTCACCTGGATTACACAAAAAGCTAAAAATAATTAAATTAAAAATTATGAAAAAACTAAATAATCATTTCCCATATATTCTCCGGGAGACTATTCTGTGCCTACTCACATTTTGGTTTACCTCATGGAACGGATTGAGGGCACAGGACTCGCTTGAAACTAAAACGGTAGAGAAGCCGAGGCCTGTAACTATATTCGAGGCTGAATTTATTGTTGACAATCAGACTGTAATGGTACCACGCAAAAAAGTTCTCACTTTCGCCATTCAGCACAGGTTCGGAACAGTTAGTAACGGGCTTAGTGATCTTTACGGAATTTTTGGTCCCGCTAATATTAGGTTAGGATTTAATTATACACCGATAAATAATCTGGCTATTGGTTTTGGTGTATCCAAAGAAAGATTCCTTGTAGATTTTAACGCCAAATATGCTCTAATAAAGCAGTTGGAGTCAGGTGGCTGGCCTGTGAGCATCTCTTATTTTGGAAATATTGCTATTGATACCCGCCCAAAGAGTGGAAATTTTGTTACAGGCGGAGATCGGATCTCTTATTTCAATCAGTTAATATTTGCAAGAAAATTATCTGAAAAATTATCGGTTCAGGTATCTCCCAACCTGTCTCATTTCAATAATGTAGAAGCTTATCGTGATAAAGACGGGAATATCCTTCCAAAAATGAAAAATGACCACTTTGCTGTATCGTTTTTGGGAAGGTATAAGTTAACTGAAAAGTTTCACCTAATTGCCAATTACGATCAGCCTTTAACGCAGCACACAACCAATAACCCCCAACCCAACATCTGCTTTGGTATAGAAATGACTACAATTGGTCACTCATTTCAGATTTTTGCAGGAAACAGTGGCAGTATTGTACCGCAGTACGTTAATTTTTATAACCAAAACGACTATCGAAAAGGACAGTTTCTAATAGGATTTAACATTACAAGGAAATGGAA
>CABDZC010000413.1_pt1 | contig 9293 bp, 6 predicted proteins | sample 3132071 | NCBI WGS metagenome assembly CABDZC01 (sample SAMEA5534339, study PRJEB31848) | metagenome | biome: tundra; feature: field; material: soil | place: USA | collected 2013-05 | depth 0.45 m | reverse complement strand
GTTTGGTAATAAAAAATTAAGATATACTTATATGAAATACAAATTGAGATTATTGGTTTTGATAACGTTTTTAACTCCTGCTATTGCCTTTTCTCAAAAAGATACGCTTGTAAAAAAACTTGATAGCTTAAGCGTAAAAGAAATTAAACAGGATAACAAAGCCAAGAACAATAACATTAATCCAAGCGTCTACAATGATTCAACCAAATTTACACTTCATAACTATTTTGTTTTATTAGGCAATGATTTTAAGCAGCAGGCAACTTACCCATTTCATGCAACAAAAAAAGGCTGGAGAAATGCTGCCATATTTGGCGCCGGGGTTATAGGTTTATCATTTGTTGATAAACCCGTAAGTAAATTTTTTGCGGGGCTTTCAGAACGAAACAAAGGAGTTTCATCGGCGAGTAATTTTATAACCAGCTTTGGAGGAATGTACGAAATATATACTATAGCTGCGCTCACCTCTTATGGGTTTATTCATAAAAATGAAAAAATAAAATCAACTGCCTTTCTTGCAACTCAAGCATATATTGCTGCCGGGGCAATAGAAACTGTGGTAAAGTTTTTAACCGGTAGGCAGCGGCCCGATTATATTAATCCGCAAAAAGATGTACCCAGTCCTGTTTTTCATGGACCATTTTATACCAACACATCAAATTCTTCTTTTCCCTCAGGCCATACCACTGCCGTATTTGCAGCAGCTACTGTATATGCAATGGAATACAGGGACCATCCCTGGATACCAATTTTTTCATACAGCTTTGCAACCTTAGTAGGTATAAGCAGGCTAACAGAAAATAAACATTGGCCCACAGATGTTTTGGTTGGAGCAGCCTTAGGTATTTTAAGCGGAAGGCAGGTGGTGAACAATTATCACCGTTATATAAAAATTAAACAACCTGTAAGACCGGTAAGAAAAAAGAAAGGTGCGTTTTCATTTAACATTCAGCCATTATACGGGAAACTATTACCTGGCGTAACTTATAGCTTTTATTAAACGTGGATCAACCAACACAACAGATAAAGAAAAAGGCAAAAGGTATTACGCTGGGACTGTTGATGGCTATCATTCTTTTTTTATTAACTGTTTTTATTTTTTGGCGTATCACTGATGAAATTGTGCTTGATCAGGAAAGCACATTTGATGTTGCAGTATTTAAAATGCTTTCACAATACATAACTCCCGGAACAACCAATGTTATGTTGCTTTTCACATTCTTTGGTTCTACTAAATTTCTTTTACCAGCCTATATTTTGCTTGCCGCATTTTTTTTATTTTACAAACGCAACACATTTCATTCAATCAGCGTTGCAGCCATAGGCTTAAGCAGTGTTGGACTTCTTTTTATATTAAAAGATATTTTTCATCGGCACAGGCCTTTACAGCCTCTTACACAAAACGTGATCGGGTATAGTTATCCGAGCGGTCATTCATTTTCATCGTTCACTTTTTTTGGGTTGCTGACTTATATCATATGGAAAACAAATCTTTCAAATTTCTGGAAATGGGTATTATCGGTGCTTTTTATTTTAATTGCAGTGTGTATTGCCCTAAGCCGGGTGTATCTGCATGTACATTTTGCCAGCGATGTTATTGCAGGATTTTGTTTGAGTATGATCTGGCTTAGTATTTCACTATGGATATTACAGAAAATTCAGAGATCAAAGAAGCTGCGGTTTTTATAAATTATTATCAAACTGCAGCTTTTCTTCAGTTGATTTTTTGAATGTTTTTCCGAAATGGTAAGCAACGCCTAAATAAATTATTCTTGCATCACGCCTGCCAATTGAAGTTTGTTTTAAAAAAGAAGTATTCAATTCTCTTTTTGTTTTATAATTCTGAAGAAAGTTTGTAGAAAAGCGTTTGATTTATTTTATTACAAGCTTAACTGGAATACCAATAGTTTTTAAAATACCCGTAAGAACGGTTTTCCAAATAAGGTTGAAAAAAGTAGTAAACTGATCGCGTTCAACAGTAAAATTTGGCTGTCGCAATTCATTTCCTTTTGGATTTTCATTTTTAACAAACAAAATATTTGCAAAAAGACTTGTCACTGTCTTTTTTTTCAGCTTACCTTTTTCTTCCTTATCTTTTTTTAGCGGAGTAATATGCAGGTTGTTGTATTGCATGTTGATGTTGCCACTTGTTCTAAAATTATTACCTTCTAAATGCCCCTTTGCATGCTGCATCTGTCCTGTCTTTACAGTAAACAATCCAAGTGGTTCTGACACCTTATTTATCGTGGTATTATCCAGGGTATCCATTGTAATATCTACAGAAAAGTTGCCGGTGCGATATTTTGAAAGGTCAAAACTAAACTTTGTTGTCATCGGCACATGATGCATAAATAATGCAGTTCCTGAAAAGTCCATAACAGGATGCAACTTTATTTCTGCAGGCATGTTTGAAATATGATTTACTGTGCCATTAACATTATCAAAATATGCAATTCCGTTTTGATCAGACAAGGGATTGTGCTCCTCATAGATAACATTTACGTCATGTACATCAAGCCTGTTGACAGATACCTTAAAAGGCATTCTCAACAGCAATTGAGAAGGGAAATTATTCATCTTTGAAGGTGTTCGGGGTTTAGACCTGTCGATGAAATCACTGAATGACCCTCCTGATATTTCTGCTCTTTTGCTAACTAATTTTTCATTGTTTATCATTGCCATCCAGTCAACATCATTTAGAATAACTTTTTTAAAAGCGAAATGATACATGTCTTTTTTAAAAGATAATTTATTTTCAAACTCCTGCCTGTTATAGCGGGGTTTTAATTCTACATCAAGGGCTGTTACAGTATGCTGATCTGCTGATATGGAAATATCTCCGGCTTTAAAAAAATACATATTGTCAGATGTGGAAATACTATAATTCTTTGTGCGTAAAGTTGCATGTTTTGCAAAAAGAAATCTGCTTCTGTCATGCTCAGTGGTAGAATCTATCAGAAGATCATTTATAAGAATAGAAACATCATTAAACTTAGTGTCTTTACTTTTCTTTGCCATGTCGTGATTAATGAATGTGCCATTTATAATATTGATCTTACCGATGGCGATCTTTTTCATTTGCCCCTTTAATTTTTGATAAAGGGATAGAGTGTCGTTGCTCTTACGTTCGTCTGCATTATACAACCTCTTTGCATGGAATACATTTATCACCGGGTTGGTAATATTAATACCTTTTATTTCAATACGGTCTTTACTAAGCAGGTCATCTATGCCTATCCCATCAACATGAACTGTTGAAAAATGGAATGTAAAAATATCATCGGGTAATAATTTTAAGCTATCGAGATGAAGCATTGCGGCAGTATCAATACGGATAGATGCATTTAATACATCGAGCTTTGATGAAAGCACATGAGGTTCTGTTTTTTCAATAGACAAAATATACAAACCATTGGAACCGTCTTTTACAAACTGCTGAAGCTTTGCAATAATTGCAGGTCGTAGATCTATGATGCTCTTTTGTTTTGAAGTATCAGGCTTAAAATCTTTTGCTTTTAAATACCCAAATCTTATATACAGGTAGCCGCCAACTATTAAAAGGAACAATATAGCCCCAATGATCACTAATTTCTTTCTCATCAAGGTATTTTATAAACAAATATTAAACCATTTAGGATATATGCCACCCAGGTTTATGAAAACGGCATTAAAATTGATTAACAATATGCGGAATCAATTTATCACACTAAAATATATAACATGAAAAAGATGATTTTTTTACTGCTTGTATGCAGCTGTACTTATACCCTGTATGCACAGGATGCATCGGACACAATGCAGAAGAAAAAAACTAAAATGAAAATGAAATCCAAAGCTAACCCGAATGATATGCAGAATGGCACAATGAGTTCTTCTACCACTACCACAAACACAACAATGGTATCAATTGATGGATGGACAACTGACCCTCCTTCATTACCAGTTATCGGCACCAGTGTATCTGCAGATGTAGTTACAAATATTAAGAATAAATACGGTGCCACTGTTTATGATATCAGGCAAATGAAATCATCTTCAGGACAGGATATATATGCGGTAAGAGTTATGGATAACGGTCAAATAAGAACAGATTATGTGGGTGCGGATGGGAATGTTATACCCAGGTGATCTTCAGCATAAAACTTTTACGCCAACATCTACAAGCATATTGATCGCCTGCTGAGTTACATACCATGTGTGGTCTGGCTTTTTCCTTTTCGCTGTAAAGTATAGCTTGCAATTAAGCCATGGTTTATTAATTTTATAATAAATGTCTGCCTTAAAATTGAAAGCTATTAATTGACTGAAGGATCAAATTCAAAAAGGTTCCCAGGTTCTCCTTTTTTTCCTTCGGAACTTATGTAAAGTTTTCCTTCGGGTGAAAAACAAATTCCTTCGGGTTGTGGCATGAGTTCTTTATCAATAAACTGAAATGCTTTAAGTGTACCATCATGCGAATAAACAGCCATGCATTTATTATCCCTGGTTGAAAGCAAATAAATATCATGAGTAACGGGATGAATCGCAATTGCAGAAGGATTAAAATCTAATTTTTGATCAGCTACTTTTTCAAAATCTTTTTTATGAATTAATAAGAAGGGCTGATCATTTAATTTATTAACTGCCATATCGAATGCATATACTGCCTTCGTGGATTTTTTTTCATCTGCCACATTTGATGCATCCTTACAGGCTACCAGCAATTTTTGGGTTACAGGGTCATAACACAACCCTTCGGTATTATTTTCTTTGGATAAGAAAGTTTTAATTTGTTCTACCTGTGGCTTGGTTTGCCAGTCAGATATTTTAAATAAAACACCATGGCTCCACAAAGCATATACAGTATTGTTTACGTAAGTCACATCTTCAATGTCAAATTTTTCTTTGTCCTCCACGGCAAAAGGAATTGTTTTTTCAAGGGTCGCATTTTTATCATCAATTTTTACCAGGTATAAATTGGGATGAAGATCTTCAATGAGAATCAAATGATCTTTATCAATCCAGGTGTTTCCTGAAACTTCCACCAATTGGCCAGGAAGTTTCCATGTATGATTGGGATTTTTTAAATCATAATTATATCCGGCTGTTGTTGCATTTATCCGGAAGGAATCTGCAGGTTTTTTCTGCGGCAGGTCAACAATTAAAGAATTAGCCTTTTGAGTTGAATTGTTAGTGTTACAGGCAAAAAGTAAACATACAAAACCAAAACAGGTTAACAGGTTGCGGTTCATAAATTGTTTTTAGGATAATAATTCATTGAAAAATAAAAGTAAGAACTGTAATAATACACAAAACTTCCCTGTAACTTGTTAAAACCTTATTCGTTTAACTAAGCATATTTACATTTGTTCTTATAAAAAAAATTAGCCTTCGATATATAAAAATGATCCTTACTCTTTTAAAATCTACCTGTTTTATTGCCATTATTGTTCTTTATTGTTTACTTCCCGGAAGTGCTGTGGCACAACAAACCAGCGTTACCATCAGGATAGTAACTGCTAAAAAAGAACCTTTGCCTTTTGCCACCGTTTCCGTAATCTCAGTTAAAGACAGTACCCAATCCTTACATAAAGTTTCTGACAGCAGCGGAACCACTGTATTTGATCTTGCACATGAGCAATATATTGTTTCTGTATCATCAATAAATTATGCGCCCTTAAAAAAAGGCATTACTGTAAAAATTGATCGTCCTGTTTTTACTTTTATTGCGGATATAGTTTCAAAATCATTGCAGGGTATAACCATTACAGCTACAAGGCCTATTATGCGCCAGGAAGATGATAAGACAATTGTTGATCCTGAAAACCTTGCTGCAAGTTCTACAAATGCATATGAGATACTGGAAAAAACACCGGGGTTATTTGTTGACCAGGATGGAAATATCTACCTCAATAGCACTACACCTGCAATCGTTTACATAAATGGCCGTGAGCAAAAAATGAGCACTGCTGATATTGCTACCATGCTTAAAAATTTACCTCCAAATTCCATAGCTAGTATTGAAATATTACGAACCCCTTCTGCAAAATATGATGCCTCCGGAAGTGGAGGTATTGTAAATGTTGTTTTAAAAAAAGGCGTAAAGATCGGGCTGACCGGAAGTGTAACAATTGGCGGTAACCAGGGCAAATATGGTAACCGGTTCATTGGGCTTAATCTTAATAACAATAATGGTAAAGTAACTACTTACCTTAATATGCAATATGGAAAACGCAATAACTCAGAAGAAATAAGAACCGATCGTATGTTTGCCCCAGATTCGTTGCTTAGCCAGGATGCATTTTCATTGTACCCCACCAACAACTATTATCTCGGCTTTGGTATAAATTTTCCTGTAACTAAAAAGTGGGAGCTCAGCTATGACGGAAGAATAAACTATAGCGATTTCGTTAACACCACAACTAATTTTTCGCAAATAAAAAAAGTTAGTAATAATAACCTTATAGCAAATAATACTTCAGCCGTTACCAACAATGGCAATAATTTTAATCTCAGTCAGGGAATAGCTGCAAAATATAAAATTGATACCACAGGTTCAGAGTGGAGCACCGATCTTTCTTACAGCTATTCGCCAACTAATTCAGATCAAATTTTTGTAAATACATTCACCTTTCCGGCTTTCCCTGTCAGCGGTGGTGATGGGAAAATAAAAACGCATCTTAATTTTTTCTCTGCACAAACCAATCTCTTATTAAAACTTTCGCATAAAATTACTTTTGAAACAGGCTTAAAATCAACCAATGTAAGTTTCAATAACACCACAGATTATTTTAAGCAAAGCGGAAGTAACAGGATAAAGGATGTTGCACGCACCAGTTCTTACAACTATAAAGAGAATATAAATGCTGCTTATATACAGGCATCAAAAACTATATACGGCATCATTATAAAAATTGGGACAAGGCTGGAGAATACCAACATGAAAGGAAACCAGTTTATTCCTGCAGATACTTCGTTCAGCATCCATCGTACTGATCTTTTTCCATACGTATACATCAGCAAGAATTTATTTAAGATAATGACTTATGATCTGAGAGCTTATCTTGTTTATCGCCGTACAATAAGCAGACCGGGTTATCAATTGCTTAACCCATCACAACGATATGTAGATCCATATCTTTTTGAAACCGGTAATCCATCACTTCGTCCGCAGTTCACACAAAATTATGAAGCCAATATTTCTGTAGATGAACGACCAATACTTGCCATTGGTGTAAATGATACCAAAGATATTTTTACCAATGTTGTTTACCAGGCAGATAGCAACCGCAGCGTTAGTTACAGAACCTATGATAACCTTGGTAAGAATAAAGAAATTTATTTTAGAGCATTAGGTGCAATACCTCCGGGAGGAAAATATTTTATTGTGGCAGGCTTGCAATACAACCATAATTTCTACCAGGGATTGTATGAAGGCAAGCCACTATCCTTTAAAAAAGGAAGCTGGTCAATATTTACTTATCAAACTTTAAAACTCACTTCTACTACACAACTTTCACTAAATGGTTTTGCACGATTTAACGGCCAATTGCAGTTTTACGAACTAAGCAATTTCGGCGCATTAAATTTCAGCATTACTCAGCAACTCATGAAACGAAAACTTGTAATAAGCGCCAGCGTGAATGATATTTTATTAACCAACAATAATGATTTCACCATTAACCAGGGAAGTATACATGCCAGTGGTTTTCGCAAGGGAGATACACGGCGATTCGGAGTTAATATTCGCTACAACTTTGGATTTAGGAAAAAAGATCAGAATGATCTTTTCAATATAGAATCTCCCGAGAAGACTAATTAAAATAAGACCCATCAGGTTTTGAAACCTGACAGGTCAAATAAAAATAGAATCCATGGGTTCAAGCAGCATAACATTTACATTGCCACTTTGCTTTTTTAATTCAGGAAGAACTTCCTGGTTATAAATTTTTTTTACTTCGTCCGATTGTTCTGCAGATACGTTGAAGTGTGTTAATCGCACTACCATAATATTACCTTTTTAAGATGAATAAAAGGTTTCCAAGAGAGGAAAAAGGGATAGGATTGCCTAGGTACAAAGAAAAATGATTCTTTAAAGAAATATTTATTTGGTTTAATACTTTGAAATATTATTTCAATGTTTCATCAAGCCACTTAAAAAATTCGTGCTGCCAGATCATTGCATTTTGTGCGCTGAGAACAAAATGGTTTTCATCTGGTAAATACAGTAGTTTACTTTTTATTCCTCTTAATTGTGCAGCCTGAAATGCCTGTAATCCCTGCTCTATCGGCACACGATAATCTTTTCCTCCCTGCACTATCAATATTGGCGTATTCCATTTATCAACAAAATTACTTGGCGAATATTTCTCAAAGCTTTTTTGCGCTGCCTTATTTTTCTTATCCCAATAATAACCGCCAATATCCCAATTGGTGAACCAAAGTTCTTCAGTTGTACCACTCATGCTTTTAAGATCAAAAACCCCGTCATGTGATATAAAAGTTTTAAAACGTCCATTGTGCAATGATTCAAGCATAAAAACAGAATAGCCGCCAAAGCTTGCGCCAACGCATCCTCTCCTGTCTTTATCAACAAATTTTTCTTTTGATATTTCATCAATTGCAGAAAGATAATCTTTCATTGCCTGGCCGCCCCAGTCCTTACTTACGTCCTGCGCCCATTTTGTACCGTTGCCAAATACACCTCTCCTGTCCGGCGCTATAACAATATATCCCTGCGATGCCATTAATTGAAAATTCCAGCGAAAAGAATACATTGGAGTTGTGCCCTGAGGGCCTCCCATGCAAAATAATAATGTTGGATATTTTTTAGTTGGATCAAAATCAGGAGGATAAATAACCCACATCGGCATTTGTTTATTATCAGTTGTTTTTACAAAACGTATTTCTGCTTTGCATAAACCAATGGTGTTATACATATTATCATTTACATGACTTAATTGCTTCATATCTCCTGTAGAAATATCAACTGTATACAATTCAGGCGCATGGTTCATATCAACCTTTGCAGCCACTAATGTATTGCCGGATTGTCCTATGATATCTGACACTGCAAATTCTCCTTTAGTGATCTGCCTAATGGTGGATGCAGGGTTTGCACTGCCTAATGTTATCTCAAATAAATGCTCTGTTGCTTTTACAGGCGCCCAGAAATAAATCTTCTTACCATCATCACTCCACTTAAATCCTTCTACCTGCAGATCATCGCGGTTTGCAGTTAAATTAATTTTATTGTTGCCGCTCATTACTACCAGGTCTTGTTTGTCAGATTCAAAACCTTCCCGTTTCATGCT
>CABDZC010000406.1_pt1 | contig 9459 bp, 5 predicted proteins | sample 3132071 | NCBI WGS metagenome assembly CABDZC01 (sample SAMEA5534339, study PRJEB31848) | metagenome | biome: tundra; feature: field; material: soil | place: USA | collected 2013-05 | depth 0.45 m | reverse complement strand
ATCTTTTAGTGTTATACTTTTTGTACCTGCCTGCCGGTAGGCAGGTTGTTGTTAGTACAATCCGTTTTACAAATCTATTTTTTCTTCCATGAATGTCATTGGCCGGATGGCAGCAGCATTGTCTTACAGGGGACCGTCAGACAATTTAGTTCCTCAAATCTTTAAAGAAAAAAGCTCAACCTCAATGCCTTTTCCTTTTAAGTCTATGGGACCAAGGTTTTCAGTTTGCCATTCTTCAAGGTCAATGTTTTCCATAAATTGTTTTGATACAATGAAGTTGTGATTAAGCTCATTGGTGGCGCTTCTTATTCGTGCCGTGGTGTTCATGGTATCTCCTGTCATTGCCAGGTCTTTTTTAATAACACCAATTTCACCTACGGTTACATCGCCTAAATGAATGCCTACTCTAAACTCCGGCACCATTCCATAGTTCCGCCTGAAATGTTCGCTCTTTTTTTGAATATTTTTTCTTGCCAAAATAACTGCATCCATACACTTTCTTGTATTTTTTTTATCAAACAGCCACGATGAGACTGCCTCATCACCAACGTATTGATAAATTCTTCCCTCATATTCAATTATAGCAGTCGAAACCTGGTAAATAAAATCACGGATGAATTTAAAATACAATTCATGCCCGAGTTTCTCGGCAATAGGAGTAGAGTCTTTAAGATCCATGAACATTATTATCCGCTTTTCTATTTTTGGCTGAATATATTTTCCTAAAAAAATATCCATAAATACACCGGGTGAATAACGCTCATTGATCAGAAGAAATAATTGCGTAATAAAAAAGATGACAAGCCAGTAAAGAACTTTTTGCTGTAGCCAGTTTTTATGCAATGCGTAAACAAGAATGTTATGAAGCGCCAGTCCCGGTGATTGGCCTGAAACCAGCGTGAAACTCACAAATTGTATAAGAAAACTTATAACCAGGGCAGCCGCTAAAAGTATAAAGCTTTTTAAAACAAAATTGAGCCAAAGCGGGGAATGACGTAAAAACTTTTTTAGCTTGTAAACAAAAATGTAACCCATTATTATACTAAGTATGAACATGAGAATCTCTCTCATCCACAAACTATGTTCACGCAGTATCCTGTCTATTTCCTGGTTTTTAAGCAGCACTACTATCCAGTCGATCAATGTCCAGAAAAATGCAATGAACAAAACAGATCTTATTCTGTATTTAGTAATGTTGGATATTTTAAACCATCTATGTCTAAAAAGTATCATGATTTGTTTTGTAAATAATTATAAATGGAATGCTGTGCGTTCAATTTTTCTGCTCCGTTTTCAATTTTCTTCTGTTCTAAATTTGGTAAAAGAATAACAGCTTTATCATTATCCTGCCATTGTATCTCAAAATAATCTATCAGTTCTTTTTTGCAGTCCGGTGTTTTAATTGCTACGCAAACTTCTATGCGGTGATATAAATTCCTGTTCATCAGATCTGCAGAACCCATAATTACTTCCGCATTTTCTCCTGCTCCAAAAATCATAAGTCTTGTATGTTCCAGATACCGGTCAACTAATCTTTTGATAGTGATGTTTTCGCTTACACCTGGCAGGCCCGGCATAAGACAGCATACACTTCTTATTATTAAATTCACTTTAACTCCCGCCTGGCTTGCTTTGCATAAAAGGCTGATGAAATAAGGCTCTTCAAGATTATTGACTTTAATTCTTATCATCGCTTCTTCGCCCTGCTGTGCTCTTTGAATTTCGTTAGCAATTAGTTTTTCCAGCCTGTCATTCATATTAAACTGCGATACCAGTAACTTATCAAATTTTAATTTGTTATTCTCAGGTGATTTATTTTTTTTCTGTAAGAATTTAAACAATGAAACCATTTCTTTTACAATGAAAGGATCGGTTGTCATCAACACATGATCGGTATAGAACTGTGCAGTTATCTCATTAAAATTGCCGGTACTTAAAATTGCATACGATACATCTTCAAAACCCTTACGTTTTTTAACCAGCGCTATTTTTGAATGCACTTTTATATCAGGAATACTGTAAATAATTTTTATGCCTGCATCCTTCATCACCCTGCTCCATTTAATATTATTGGCTTCATCAAATCTTGCTTTAAGCTCAATAAATGCAATAACATTTTTACCATTTTTTGCTGCGCTTATTAATGCATTTACAATGTGAGATTCGGCAGCAACCCGGTATAGCGTTATATAAATATCTGTTACTTCCATATCAACTGCAGCCTGGTTAAAAAAAGAAAGAACAGGGTTATAAGATTGATATGGGATGTGCAGTAAAACATCCTGCTTGTTTAATACATTAAATATATCGCCGCTGTCCATTACATTTAAAGAGGAGAGAGGCTTTAGTTTTTGGTAAGTAAGATTTTTATTGAAAGTAGGGAACGTTGAAAGATCACTAAGGTGGTGATAGCGTCCGTCGGCAAACATATCCTCGTACTTTACGCAAAAGGCTGATGTAAGAAACAATTGCAGGTTTCTCGGCATTCCGTTTTCGTAAAGAAAACGTGATGGCGGACCGTAATCTCTTTTCTTAAGCTGCTTTTCAATTTTATTTAAAAGATTGCCACTGTATTCATCAACAAGATGTAACTCCGCATCCCTGTTGAATTTGATGCTGTACACGCCAATGATTTCAAGTCCCGGAAATAAGGATACAAGATTTTCTCTTACAATATCATCAATGAAGATCACGTATTCAAAACCCTCAAGCGGAGTAAGTGTAAAAAACCTTTGCAGTTTATTGGAAGGAATATTTACAATTGCCTGCTTTAAAAGTCCCTGGTTATTTTCTTTAAGCGAAACAACTAAATACAATTGATTATTTTCAGGCAGAAAAGAGTTTGCATTGTTGCCGTCTAAAAATATAGGTTGAATAAAAGAGAGTACGTTTGATAAAAATATTTCTTTTACTTCTGCAATATGTTCCTGTCTTATCTCGCTGTTGTAATAAAAGATGATACCCGTGTCTTTTAATTCAGGAATGATCTCTTTTAATAAAATGGATCCAAAAATTTCCAACTGCCGGTTAATTTCATTTTGTGTTTTTTCCGGAATATCTTCTGTTGAACCGAGGCTCACCTGCATTCTTGTTTTCCTGTCCAGTTTTGAAAGCGCAATAACTGATGGATATCTTACCCTGAAAAATTCATCAAGATTAGAAGAAAAAATAGAGAGAAACTTTAATCTTTCATATAATGGAACGTCTTTATCAGCGGCTTCCTGTAATACCCTGAAATTAAATCCTAACCAGCTAAGGTCTCTGTTGTAAAACATTGTACCTGCATTTTATAAAGGTGATCCTGAGCCATTAATAATTGTATTAGCAGGAATGTTTTTCTGAAAAAAAGCGGCAATGGCAAAAGCAAATACGGAAATAATTATCCCTATCATAAAAATATTATAGGCAAGTCTTATCAATTTATATTTTCTGCCCAATACTTTGCCTAAATAATAAATATCTTTAATAAGCGAGCCATATAAGTAATCTGTATCTCTCATCATACTTCTCATGGCAACGTTATATTGCTCATAAGTTGCTTTATAAAAATTCCCAAAAAAAAGAAGGTTTGTTTTTTTCTCCTTTACATCTTCCAGTGTAAATTTCCCTTCACTTATTTTTGGCCTGGTCGCCACTATAGATATTACAATAGTAGTAACTGCAACTGTTAAAAATATAATTGACGGTATAGTTAAATAAGGCGCATCAGAAAGTTTGCGCAGCAGCACACTTAATATTACAGAGATGATAATTGCATTTACCGAGATGAGGATGTTAGCTTTATGATCTGCCATGTCACTCAGCTTCAAATGATTTTCTGAGGTTAAGCGAAGCATGGTTTGAATACCTTTAGACATCAGCCTGCTCTTATCTTTTCCAATATCCTGAAGGCTTTCGCCTTCAAGAATCTTTTCTTCTGTTTGTGTTTCTTCGGCTTCCCTCTGAGCCAGTTTCTTCTTTAATTTTTTCATATTTAATTCTTTAGTTACTGACAATAAATCTTTGCAATAGGTTGTATAGAACTGGTGATCTTCCAGCAATTTAATGGTGTTCTTATTAAATTCTACTTTATCAAGCTTGCCATTTTTTAATTTGTATTCTTCCATTACACGCTTATTGGTAGCCTTAAAATCTTTTGTTCCTAAATTATAGGTATCTGCATCGCAGATGATCTGTTGTAATAAATTAACCGGGTTGCGGGGTGGTTTGGTTACTAATATGCATTGCTCAATATTATCTATCAGTTCATTATCATTTGTATGATCAAGCATGAACTTTCTCATTACATCAACACTCATTTCTTCATGTTTGGCAAGCTCTGTAAATAGATAACCTGTATCATGAAACCATGCAGCTGCATACAGGGTGAGCATTTCTTTTTCATTTACATGGTAATGACCGGCAATTTCTTTTGTTCTGTCAACAACACTTTGTGTATGCTTAAGATTATGATATGCCAGTGTATTATCTTCCAGCGTTTCAAATAAGCCGGTTACGTAATGCTCAATTTTTTTATAAAGATTATTATCCATATTAAAAAGTTAGATTGAATTTAGTACCCAGTGAAAAGTTAAACAATTTATCTTCATTAGAAACACCAACAGTTGCTGAAATAATTACAATGTTGAAAGGAGAATAGTAAAGCCCTCCGCCATAAGATTGATGCCATTGATGCGAAATTTCATTTCTCAGCCATACTCTACCAATATCGTAAAAGCCTATCACGCCTACATCTCCCGGTAAAATATACGACTGTGATTGAAATAATTTCACTCTTATCTCTGCACTGCCATAAGCAAGTGATGAACCTGCGAACCTGTTTTTTCTAAATCCTCTTAGAAAATTATTTGCACCAAGCGTAAGCGCCTGAAAATATTCAAAATTTTTAGTAAAGATATGCCCGCCACCAAACCTGAAAATACCCACCAGTTTTCTCGCCTCGCTTAAGCTTGCATACACCGTCATATCAGTAGTAAATTTTGTAAGATTTTTACTTTTACTACTCAATCCTGCCAATGAGCTTAATTCTGTGTACCATGTAACACCCCGGGTTGGCAATAATTCATTGTTTACATAATTGATATCAATTTTAAGTTTACCTCCTAAATAATCTTTGGTGCTGTAAACACTTGCAGAGTCAGAACCAATTAATGCAGGATTGGCAAGAATACGTGTTTTATTATCGCTGAATTTACTCCAGTAATGATAATAAGCCGGCCCGATGCTAACCTCTACCACATTATTAATCCGCTTGCGTATCAATAGATCAGCCTGTACATATTTATATCTCACTCTGTAAAATTCTACAGGTTTTGAAGGATCTTTTACCGTTGAATTTCCAAACCCGAAAAAGTTATTTAGTGTAGGGTTTACCATTTCTGCATTTAATAAAATATCTTTTTTTAGAAACGCCTCATTAAAAATTCCCTGGTATTTTACCTGGTAAGCGCCATGATTTAAAGCATACAAAGTTGATAATTTCTGATAGGTTGAATAAGGATCTTTTCTAAAGCCAAATGTTTTTGCTGAAAAGCCCAAACCCACCAGCAGCATGTCTTCCTGGTTATAACCTAAATTGATTTGAGGGAAACGATAAATATTATAATTAAATCCGTAAGACTTGTATTCGTTTACCAACGGATTGGAAGAAAGCTCAATTTTTGATTTGTTAGAATTTATAATTCCATTTTTTTCTGCAGTTGTATCCGTTGATACAATATCATAAATGTAATTGGGAACATTACCTTTTATATCAAATGTATCATTGCCTTTACCGCCAATCATTCTTACTTTTATTTTTGAGTTTGTATTTTCATCAATTTCAAATTTATCATTTCCATTAAGCCCATAAAGTCTTATTTCTTTTGTTATCCTGGGGTCAAACGTGCGGTTATACATAACACCGGCAGAATCAGCGCTTTTCTTTTTTCTATAAACTATTACCTGCAGGCTGTCACCATTATTCTTTACTTTAAAATATTCGTCCTGGTTGCTGCCAACAATAGTTACCACTTTTGATAAAAATTTATAGAGCTTAATACCTTCATTCATTAAAATATTTCTCCTGCTCTTAAGCTTATCCGATATTGTTGCAGCATCCATTGGATATATTTCCGGCGGAAGTTTTTTTACAGCAGAATCAATTACTTTATCTGTAAGATTATGCTGGAAAGTATCAATAATATTTTTCCACTCATTTTCATTCAGTCTGTTCAAAAATATCCTGTCAATATCACGGGCTTCCCAATTGAACCAGACCACATTTGGGATATTTTTCTTAAAGCCCTGCAAATATTTAAACTGATTTTTTGAAAGATAATTTATCAGTAATCCATCGGAATTGAAAAATGCCTGATCCCTATCTTTTGGAATAGGATAATATAATTTTCCTTTACCAGTGTCACGTGTATCCCATTTCCATTGATCAAAATACCTGTCATAATCTCCGATCACATTGTCTAAAAGCCGGGTTCTTAAATATGCCTGTTGATCAGTATGATTATCGTGGTCTTCAAAAAGCTTATTAATAACTTTTGCAGTAGTTTTTAAATTCTTTGAATTGGGAACAGGGTCTTTTGGTTCAAGCATGCATACAGTTTTTGCAAACAATTTTCTATAAATATCGAGAGCAGGATCATCCGGCACAAAAAAGTATTGTGGGTTTGACGGAATTACATCAGTTGCTTTTTCAAGGTCTGATATTACAAGTGCCGTATACGGATGACTTGCTGAGATCAGATCCTGATAAATACCTTGCGCTAATGTGTTTTTAAGATTTTCGGGAAGTGCTTTTTCAGGGTCTTTATCCACAGTACGTAATTTCCATAGCTTTCCGGTTTTATCTTCTAAGGTTAACGACCTGGTTTGTTTGCCTCCACCAAGAGAAATTATTTTAAACCCACCCTTCTCTTTTCTTATATTAAATACTTTTAGTTGTATAGGTGTGCTCCATTCCTTGCGGTAATTATTTCCCAGAAATGTTTTTTTGAAGCCGGTTGGATTCTTGTATTTGTCACTTGCAGAAATTATTACACTGTCTTTAAAGGCAGCTTCTACTTCCCTCACAGTATCTTTCGGATTTTCAGGCGTTGGGATAGTGGCAAAGTTAAAAAGATGTGTTGTATATGCGTTTTTAACCTTGTTAGAATCAACGGTATAAAATGTAGTACTTACATTTTTATTTTTTGATATCTCCAGTGTGGCAAAACCATTTTTATCTGAAGCATATAAAGATTTTCTGCTTTTAGAAACACGGGTTGATTTACTTCCTGAACCACTGACTATGTAATAATAGCCGCTATCTTTTATAAGCTGAAGCGAATGTTCATGACCTGCTACATAAATCACATTCTCATGTCCTTTAATAACCTTTTCTACTTCTGATACCAGGTCTACATAAGCAGGTTCCTTCATATCTTCAACTGTTCCGAAAATACCTCTTGTAATTGGATAGAAGGAACCAATAATCGGCAACGGAATATATAATTTTGGAAAGGCATCTGTAAGTGGAAAAATATGTTGTTTTAATTTAAAATAGCCACCATGAATACCAAAGCTTCTGAAAGTATGATGCACAGCAAAGAGCACCAGCTTCTTTGAATTTCTTGAAAGCAGATCATCAAGTTGGATTAAAACTTCTGCCTTTGTTTTATAAGGACAATCAGATTCAATGCCCGGCTTATCGTAAGGATGCACCCACCACTGGCTATCCATAATTATTAATGTTACATCAGGCGTTATGCTTACTTCTACAGGACCGGGGCAGCCATCCTCAGGATAAAACTTTACGTTATCCCTTCCTGTATTATCTACATATTGCTGTTGTCTTACAATTGTTTCCCATCCGCCCGGGTTTCCATTATTCCAATCATGATTACCCGGTATAAAATACACCTTAGCCTTGGTATTATCAGCAATATGAATTTGAGAATCAAGCACCGCCTTCATCATATAGTAGTTTGGCGATGCCTCGTCAGGTAAACCGGAATTATAAAGATTATCGCCCAAAAAAATAATAGTTGTTTTTGCATCAAAAGGGATAGCGCTTTGCACGCCTAAAAGAACAGGGTGTTTTCCCTTGGTAAATTCACCGGCATCACCAATTAATACAATCCTTGCCTGTAGGCTATCCTGCGCTAAACAATATGATTGAAATAATATGGTAAGAAAAATAAAGACTCCTAAAAATTTTTTCATGAACCTTTCTTTTTTGGTTTAAAAATTAAAATGGTAGCGGCATCTTTTTCCCCTTTTTCGTTTGAGATGAGCAGGTCACCCCATGGTGTAAAAGTAATTCCTTCAGGTTGATTAAAAGTTACAGGGTCAAGAGGATAAACATCTTTTACTTTACCATTTCTATCTGCCACCACTAATAATTTATTTAGAGAAGCAAGAATGTAAAGCTCATTTGTTATGGGGTTAACTGCCGCCGCCGAGGGTTTAAAATGTAACTTATTTTCACCAATTTTCTCTGCTATCGACCTCACGTTAATGGTAAAAAGAAAAGGATTGTATGCAGAAGAATCAGGCTTATACCCCCATGCAGTAACTATTTTCTTTTTATCATCTTCGCAATCTTTACACATCATAACCAATCCTAAAGAATCATCATAGTATAGGGTTTCAAACTCATTGATTTTTTTGCCCGCATTCGGAAATTTGCTTTTGTATTTTATTATTGAATCACCATTAAATTTTAATGATTCAATATCGCCATTGCTTATTAAAATATAAAATGTGCTGTCGTGCATAACTATATCTTCAAAATCATGTTTTTTATCAAAGCGCCATTGTCTAATTGTACCGCTTCCATTTAGATATATTTTAAATAGCAGACCATCCTCATCAATCTCAGCAAATACACTGCTGTCTTTAGGATAATAAAAAATTCCCGATATTTCATCAAGGGCTAAGGGCAATGAAATTTTTACAGGATCATTAAGATCATATCCGGGAGGTGAAGCAGAGGCTTTTTTTTCAGGACCGCAGCCTGAGTAATTATGGAACTTTAAAAGAACCAATAAAATAATCAGCAGTTTCGAATTAAACATACTTAAAGATAAGATGAATTATTTTGCGTAAGTGGCAAACCCTATGCCACATGATGGAATTTAAATTATTTGAAACCCTACCTTTGAATCCAAATTAAAAGCATGAGAGAACTCTCTGTAGTGATTACTGTTATTAATGAAGAAGATAATATTCACCCTTTGGTGAACGGGATACGAAATGCTTTAAACGGAATGGACTATGAAATAGTTTGTTGAATATTATGTTGCTGCATTATATCTATCCAACTTTATATAAACAAAATCCGGTTGCCAAAACTATTGAGATGGTAATGCAATCGGCTGTTGTATTATCTTACCAGGCCTATAATCCGGGGTATAATTTTTATTTGAATAAAAATGTAAAAAAATATTACTCTGTAGATTCAATCAATGCACAATTACAACAAAA
>CABDZC010000396.1_pt1 | contig 9519 bp, 8 predicted proteins | sample 3132071 | NCBI WGS metagenome assembly CABDZC01 (sample SAMEA5534339, study PRJEB31848) | metagenome | biome: tundra; feature: field; material: soil | place: USA | collected 2013-05 | depth 0.45 m | reverse complement strand
ATATATAATCTTTTAAAGATGATCTTTCTTTCCGGCGATTCAACAAATCATATAGATCTCTCAAAAGAAATTGGTATACCACCTGTTTACACTGTAGATTATAATACGCTGGCAGATGATACCGGAAGAATTATTGAACAGGTATTTTTTTATGGTGATAAGGATGGAAAAGAATCATTTGCAAGCTACATGACATCCTTTCCAAAACCGGATTGGAAGATCACACAAACAAAAGAATGGGTAGAGATAAAATCAATGAAAGGCAAGCCTATACTTATTTTTGCCAATCTTCCTCTTGATAATAAAACTGATAAAGATGCTGCTGCCCAAACAGCACTTATTGATTATCTTGATACAAGTAATTTAAGACCAACTATTATTATTCACCGGGGGCATAGCTATCATTTAAAATATACCATTGAACAAATACCTGAGTCAGCAAAAATAATTATGCTGGGCTCTTGTGGTGGCTATAATAATTTAAAACAGATATTAGACTATGCCCCGGAGGCACATATAATTTCTACCAAGCAAATTGGCGCAAGGGATGTAAATAAGCCCATTATTGAAGCGATAAATAATACTTTACGTGCCGGTAAAAATATTGACTGGAGAGAAATGTGGAATGGTCTTGAAGTTCTTTTTACCAAAGCAGGCAGAGATAAAAAAGATCTGTTTGATGATTATATTCCGCCACACAAAAACCTTGGAGCATTGTTTATTAAGGCTTATACAAAGGCGGGAACCTCTTAATCGTGAAACGTCAAACGGCAGACATGAAATTTTTTTTCACGGTTTACTTCTCACATTTCACGACTAAAGTCAATTAAATTTGTTGAATGTTCGGAAAAAAATTTGGAAAAAAAATATTCGATCTCACGCTGCTTAAAAAAGTATTCCGTTTTGCCGCTCCCTACAAAAATAAATTATACTTATCCATCTTTCTGTCCATTGTATTAGCTATTATCTCTCCATTGCGTCCATATTTAATTCAGTACACAATAAACAATTTTATTAAAGACCGCAATACCTATTGGCTTATCCTTATAACCATTATACAGATAGGAATGCTTTTATTTGAAACAGCTTTGCGATTTTATTTTACTTATCTCACTGCATGGCTTGGGCAATCGGTTATAAAAGATATGAGAGTTACTGTTTATAAAAAAGTGCTCGGCTTAAATCTTTCGCAGTTTGATAAAACGCCAATTGGCACTTTAACTACACGAACCATAAATGACATTGAATCCATCAATGATATTTTTTCTGATGGATTAATTCCAATCGTTGCTGATATACTTTCCATCGTTTCCATTTTATGTTTTATGTTTTATGTGGATTGGCGGCTGGCGCTTATAAGTCTTGCTCCCTTCCCGGTGTTAATAATTGCCACTTATTTTTTTAAAGAAACCGTGAATAAATCTTTTATTGCAGTGCGTAATGCTGTTGCCCATCTTAATGCATTTGTGCAGGAGCATATTACAGGAATGGCTGTGGTACAGGCTTTTGCAGTAGAAGACAAGGAATTGGAAAAATTTAAAAAGATCAATAAAGAACATCGCAATGCAAACATCAGGGCTATTCTTGCGTACTCAGTTTTCTTTCCTGTGGTGGAAATTGTGCTTGCATTTTCTATAGGCTTACTGGTTTGGTGGGGAGCAAACAATGCTTTTAATGCAGGTGTGATAATTTCTTTTATCATGTATCTCAATTTATTGTTCAGGCCGTTACGGGTAATTGCGGATAAATTTAATGTGCTGCAAATGGGCATGGTTGCCAGCGAACGTGTATTTAAAGTTTTGGAGAACGAAGATTTTATTCCCCTGTCCCCTAAAGGGGAAGATGCCGGTACCCCTTCAGGGGATAGGGGCATGAAAGGCAAAGTTGAATTTGAAAAAGTTTGGTTTGCTTATAATGATGAACAATATGTTTTAAAAGATATTTCATTTACCATACAACCCGGCGAAACACTTGCCATCGTTGGACATACAGGCAGCGGTAAAACTTCCATCATCAGTTTGCTTAACCGTTTATACCATATTCAAAAAGGTAAAATAAAAATTGATGATATTGATATCAACCAATACAATTTAGATTATCTGAGGAGTAATATAGCGGTTGTGTTACAGGATGTTTTTTTATTTAGCGGATCAATTTATGATAATGTAACGCTGAGAAATAACAACCTAAAAAAAGAAGAAGTGATTGAAGCGGCAAAGCTTATCGGCGTTCATAATTTTATTATGAGGCTACCGGGCAATTATGATTATAACGTTATGGAAAGAGGCGCAACATTATCACTTGGGCAGCGGCAGTTATTATCTTTTATAAGAGCATTGTTGTACGATCCTTCCATTTTAATTCTTGATGAAGCCACATCTTCGATAGATACAGAAAGTGAAATATTAATTCAGCAGGCAATTGATAAATTAATTTACGGAAGGACATCAATAGTTATTGCTCACCGTCTTTCTACCATAAGAAAAGCAAACAAAATTTTGGTATTGGATAAAGGTGAGATAAAAGAAATAGGAACACACAATGAGCTTTTAGCAAAGCAGGGATTTTATTACCAGCTTCATAAAATGCAGTTTCAAAAGCAGGAAGAATTGGTTTGATTTAAATTAATCCTTAACATAAAAAATATTAAATGAAAAAATTGTTGACCATTGAATATGATTCCGAAGACGAAATATTAGAAATGCATTTAGATAAGGAAGGTGCGGAATTATTATTAAATAAAATTCAAATGCTTTTGGAAAAAGATGAAAATTCTCACGAACATTTAATGACAGATACATGGGGTGGAAATGAACTCACTTCCGAAAAACAAAATTTGTTGCCAAATATTACGTTACTTAATCACTTAAAAATTATCTATTGGAAAGAATCTTATTTAGAAAATTAATATTTTGGAAAAATAGCTCGCCAAGAATTTTTCCATTCTAATTTTTAATTTCCCCTCTCCAGCCTTATCTTTGCGCCAAAATTAGAATTGGGTATGATGGCAAAGAGCATAAAATCTATATTGGTAGCCGTTTTCAGCTTATTTTCAGTGCTTTTTTTTAATACGTCTATAGCCCAGGAAAAGCATGAGATAAAGGCTGAAAATGAAAAGACAGAAAAAAAAGCTTTTGATGCCAATGAAGTTATTTTCGGTCACGTTTTAGATGCTCACGAATTTCACTTTTTATCCTACAAAGACAGCGAAGGCAAACAGCATCATGCAACCATTCCGCTTCCCGTTATTTTATATTCTCCTCAAAAAGGTTTTGATGTATTCATGTCATCAAAATTTGAACATGGAGAACAAAATTATAAAGGCTACGAACTCTTAACCGATGAAAAAATTGCAGAACAAAAACCCGATCCAAAGAAATATACAGCAGGGCAAATTGTTGCGGTAAATGATAAAGGTGAAATTGATAACAGTATAAAAGTGTACGATATTTCACTTACACGTAATGTTGTTCAAATGTTGTTGGCACTTACTTTATTAGTGTGGGTAATGGTGTATATGGCAAAGAAATACAGAAGCGGTCAGGGAGTAACAACAGCGCCTAAAGGAGTACAAAATTTAATTGAGCCCATTATCACTTTTGTACGTGATGAAGTTGCAAAGCCTAACCTTGGGCATAAATACAAAAAGTATTTTCCTTACCTTCTTACCCTATTCTTTTTCATTTTAATAAATAATCTTGTTGGTTTAATACCAGGCTCAGCAAATGTTACAGGCAACATTGCTTTTACTTTAGTGTTAGCAATTATCTCTTTTATTGTTATTATGTTTAGCACTAACAAGCATTATTGGATGCATATTATCTGGCCCCCTGGTGTTCCATTTGCTGTAAAATTTATTTTAATTCCGGTGGAGATACTGGGCGTGTTCACCAAGCCTTTTGCATTAATGATACGGCTTTTTGCAAATATGATAGCAGGGCATATTATAATCATCTCTTTGATCTCACTTATATTTATTTTCGGAGCATTAAATACTTATATTGGGTGGGGCTTTTCGCCGCTATCAGTTGGTTTTGTAATATTTATTTATCTGATTGAAATATTGATTGCATTTTTACAGGCTTATATCTTTACAATTCTTACAGCAGTATTTATTGGTCAGACTTTTGAGGGAAGTCATGAATGATGTGGATGCACATGATGATGCAGTAATTGTTTAGTGTTTATTTTTAATTATATAAAACAAGTATCATGGATTTATTGAATGTTTTTTTAAGCACAACACCTTGGGCAAATGTAGGTGGTGCTATTGGTGCCGGGCTTGGCGCAGTAGGCGCTGGTATTGGTATCGGGCAAATCGGTAAAGGCGCTTTGGAAGCCATTGCACGTCAGCCGGAAGCATCCAACGACATTCGGGCCAACATGATCCTTACTGCCGCATTGGTTGAAGGGGTTGCCCTTTTTGCGGTTATCGTAGGTATCCTGGCAATGTTTGTGTAGAGCCCACCTAAGCTTGTCGAAAGGTTACTGCACTCAAAGCACAGGGCGGAGAAGTGTAGTATTTTTACCCTAAATCCCCGCCTGAACGATTAGTCGGGCAGGCCTAAAGGGGACTTTGGTAAGTTCTTTTAATTATATATAATTTTTTGGTAGTCGGCTTCAATGCTATTATTAGACTTCATTGGCGTTGTCCCGAAAACTCGGGATACATGATAACATTATTCAACAATATTGATAATTTAAAAAGCTCCCTTTAGGGAGATGGAGGGTTTAAAAATGCAGTTACTTACACCGGCTTTTGGATTAATCATCTGGACGCTGCTCGCTTTTCTTATTGTGTTTTTTATTCTTAAAAAATTTGCATGGAAGCCGATTCTAAATTCAATGAACCAGCGTGAAAAAGGCATTGCTGATTCGCTTGCAACAGCAGAAAAAATAAAGCTTGAAATGTCTCAAATGAAAAGCGAGAATGAGGCATTGCTTGTAAAAGCCCGTGAAGAAAGAGTGCAAATGCTTAAAGAAGCAAAAGAAACAAAAGACAAAATTATTAACGAAGCAAAGGAGCAGGCAAAAGTTGAGACTAATAAAATTATTGCAGATGCACAATCGGTAATTAATCAGCAAAAAATGGCTGCTCTAACTGATCTTAAAAACCAGGTTGGCACTTTAGTGGTAGAAGTAAGTGAGAAGATATTACGCAGAGAATTAAGCAACAGGCAGGAGCAGGAAAAGTATATCAAGCAGTTGGCTGAAAATGTAAAACTTAATTAGAAAATATGCAGATATGCAAATGTGCAGATTAAGGAGTTTATTCATCTGCACATAAGCACATCAGCTAATTTGCACATTATGCAAAACCCACGTTTAGCAATTCGATACGCAAAAAGCTTACTTGATATTGCACAGGAGAAAGATCAACTGGAAAAGGTATTTAATGATATGAAGTTGCTGGATGACATTTGCAAATCCAGTCGTGAGTTTGCTAATGTTCTTAAAAGCCCCATCATTAAAGAAGATAAAAAAAATCAGATCATTGAATCTGTAACTGCCGGGAGGATAAGTATATTAACTTCTTCATTCATTAAATTACTTGGCGGCAAAGGAAGAGAATCTAACCTTCCTGAAATTATATCAGCTTTTATTGAGCAATACAACGTAGTAAAAGGAATTCATAAAGTTAAGCTTACTACGGCAGTTGAATTGAGTAACGGGATGAAGAACGATTTTATTAATAAGATAAAAGCTTCGGAAGGAATAAAAAATATTGAATTAGAAACATCAGTTAATGAAAACCTTGTTGGCGGATTTGTTTTAGAGATGGAGGGAAAGTTAGCAGATGCCAGCATCCGCAGAGATTTGAAAGAAGTACAGAAACAATTTATGAACAACGACTATATTCAAAAGCTCAGATAAAATTTAAAAAATCATTTAATAAAAACCCGGGCAACAGCACCGGGTTTTTATTTTTTGGTTAGTAAGAATAATAAAGCAAATTTCCCTGTTAGGATGGTAGCAATTTTTTTCATGTAGCTTTTCATTAATAGTATTCCTTTAGAATACTTTTTCAGGATTTGGATTTTGATTTTTCAGGTATAAAACGCAGTAATTTTATTCTCATTGTGTGTAAGGAAAACATTCCAATTTTTTTGCATTCCAACAGTCAACACCTACCTTTGCACCTCGAAAAATAAATACTTTATATGGTGGATATTAAACCTGATGAAATATCGGCGATACTTCGTCAGCAACTGAGCAATTTTAACGTAGAAGCTAATCTGGAAGAGGTGGGAACAGTGCTGCAGGTTGGTGATGGTATAGCCAGAGTATATGGTTTAAATAACGTTAGCTCCGGTGAATTAGTGGAGTTTGAAAATGGTGTAAAAGCAATTGCATTAAACCTTGAAGAAGACAACGTAGGTGTGGTTTTGATGGGAGACCAGGGCGATATAAAGGAAGGCGCTACAGTTCGTCGTACCGGTAAAATTGCTTCAATAAAAGTAGGTGATGGGTTAGCCGGACGGGTAATAAACACTCTGGGTGAGCCAATAGATGGTAAAGGTCCTATTACAGGAGAACTATATGAAATGCCGTTAGAGCGCAAAGCACCTGGAGTAATTTTTCGTGAGCCGGTTAAGGAACCTTTGCAAACAGGTATCAAGGCAATTGATGCAATGATACCCATCGGCCGCGGACAAAGAGAGTTAGTAATTGGAGACCGACAAACAGGCAAGAGCGCTATTTGTGTTGATACTATTATCAATCAAAAAGAATTTTATAAAGCAGGTAAACCTGTTTATTGTATTTATGTAGCTATCGGGCAAAAGGCATCTACTATTGCACAGGTAATGAAAACCTTACAGGATAATGATGCAATGGAATATACTACCATAGTTGCAGCTTCTGCATCTGATCCGGCACCACAACAGTTCTATGCTCCTTTTGCCGGCGCTGCTATTGGCGAATTTTTTAGAGATACCGGCAGGTCCGCATTAATTATTTACGATGATCTCAGCAAACAGGCAGTAGCATATCGTGAGGTTTCTCTTTTATTAAGAAGACCTCCGGGACGTGAAGCATACCCCGGTGATGTATTCTATTTGCACAGTCGTTTATTAGAAAGATCTGCAAAGATCATTACTAAAGATGAGATAGCGCAAAAGATGAATGATCTTCCTGAAAATATCAGGCATCTTGTAAAAGGCGGCGGCTCATTAACTGCTTTACCAATCATTGAAACACAGGCTGGTGACGTATCTGCATATATTCCTACAAATGTAATTTCTATCACTGACGGACAGATATTTTTGGAAGGTAACCTGTTTAACGCAGGTATTCGCCCTGCCATTAACGTCGGTATTTCTGTTAGCCGCGTAGGGGGTAATGCGCAGATAAAATCAATGAAAAAAGTTGCCGGTACATTAAAGCTTGACCAGGCTTTGTATCGTGAGCTTGAAGCGTTCTCAAAGTTTGGTGGTGATCTTGATGCTGCAACCAAATCAGTGTTGGATAAAGGAGCAAGAAACGTGGAGATATTAAAACAACCACAGTTCTCTCCATATTCTATAGAAAAACAAGTTGCTATAATCTATCTTGGAACAAACGGTTTAATAACTAATGTTGCTGTAAAAAATGTAAAAGCTTTTGAAGAACATTTTTTAATAGAGATGGAGAATAAATTACCTAATGTTTTGGCAGAATTTAAAAAAGGAAATTTACCTGAAGACGGTATTAAAAAAATGGAAGAGCTTGCAAAAGAATTAATTCCTCAATACAAATGATGTTTAATTTTCAATTAATAATTTTAAGGAGGGAGTTCTCTCCTTTTTTTATTGGAACAGAACGACCAGCGATTAAATATTGAACGGCGTTCTGATAGCTATCGGAGGCAATAAAGATGCACAAAGAAATTCATGCTTGTCTGGAAAATTTTTTTCACAGCTTTATTTCCTCATCTGTTTTATCGTAAAAATGAAATTCAGTAAGATGATAATTACTGTTTTGTTTTACGCGGATTTTTTGTTTGTACTTCCAGTTCCATTTCATTCTCTTACTGGGAAAGCCTTTTGTGAGATAAGCATATAATATCGGGTGTACTTCCACAGTTAATCCTTTATGCTTTTGCATGATGAGGTAACTAAGATTTTTTTCGATCTCATCTTCTAAAATTAATGTAGAAGAAATTTTGCCGGTGCCTGCGCAACTTGGACAAATCTCAGAAGTATTGATATTCATTTCAGGCTTCATCCGCTGCCTTGTGATCTGCATCAAACCAAATTTACTAATTGGTAATACCGCATGTTTAGCTCTGTCCGGTTTCATGCAAGCTTCCATCCGCTCCACAAGTTTTTTCTTGTTCTCCGGCAGCTTCATATCAATAAAATCAACCACTATAATTCCGCCAATATCTCTTAACCTTAATTGACGTGCAATCTCTGCCGCCGCTTCCAGGTTGGTTTCCAGGGCATTTTGTTCCTGGTTATTACTTACGCTTTTATAGCCGCTGTTAACATCAATTACATGAAGGGCTTCAGTATGTTCAACAATTAAATAAGCGCCGCTGGGAAGGTTTATTGTTTTACCAAAAGATGCTTTTACCTGTTTGGTTATTCCATAGCTATCAAAAATAGGAACACCGTTATTGTGAAAAGAAAGTATATCTGTTTTATCAGGAGCAATTCTTTGTATATATGTTCTTGTATCGTTGTAAATATTTTTATCATTCACAACAATCTTATTAAAATCTTCATTTAAAAGATCACGCAGAATGCTGTTTGTTTTACCTTCCTCACTCATGATCTTTGTTGGAGGAACAGCACCTTTTAGATTCTTTTGAATATTCTTCCAGGTATTGATAAGGGTTAAAAGATCTTCATGCAGTTCTACAGTGTGTTTGCCTTCGGCTGCTGTTCGTACAATAACACCAAAATTTTTTGATTTGATAGCTTCAATAATTTTGTGCAGGCGTTTTCTTTCTTCCGATGAATGAATTTTTCTTGATACAGCAATTATATCATTGAAAGGAGTAAGTACAACAAATCTTCCGGGAAGGGATAACTCACAACTAAGGCGTGGGCCTTTAGCAGCGATGGGTTCTTTTAATATCTGAACTAAAATATTTGGCTTGCCGCTTAATACTTCAGCAATTTTTCCTGTCTTTATAATTTCTGGTTCTACTTCAAACTTATTATAATCAAAGCCATGCTCACTTTTATCATTCATAGCCATGTTGGTGAATTTTAAAATAGAGCGAAGATACGGGCTGAGGTCTGTGTAGTGAAGGAAGGCATCTTTTTCAAAGCCCACATCAATAAAAGCGGCATTTAAACCGGGAATAAGTTTTTTTACTTTGCCAAGATAGAGGTCTCCAACGGCAAAGTTTGCATCAGCTTTTTCATTGTGCAGCTCAACCAGTTTTTTATCCTCTAACAGGGCAATTTCTACTGCCTGTGGGGCAGCATTTATTATTAATTCCTTGTTCAAATTAAAATCTTTTAATCGAATGCCTCAACGCATGGAAGGAAAACACGAACGTAGCCGAATGCCGGCATAGGTAAGAAA
>CABDZC010000388.1_pt1 | contig 9681 bp, 8 predicted proteins | sample 3132071 | NCBI WGS metagenome assembly CABDZC01 (sample SAMEA5534339, study PRJEB31848) | metagenome | biome: tundra; feature: field; material: soil | place: USA | collected 2013-05 | depth 0.45 m | reverse complement strand
TCTTTTTTATTACTACAGAATCAGTATTTTGAGAAAACACTAATTGAGAACATAAACAAACTGCTGTTATTAAAATACACTTTTTCATTAATTATTTTTAAAGCAAACTTAACCCAATAATTGCGCTTAAAGAATTAGTATTTTGCATCCTCATCTAACAAAAAATTAATGTATGAATATCGGAATTGTATGCTACCCTACTTTTGGCGGAAGCGGAGTTTTAGCTACTGAATTAGGTAAGGCTTTGGCAGATAAAGGACATAATATTCATTTTATCACTTACCAGCAACCTGTGAGGCTAAGCGGATTTCATACCAATATCTTTTATCATGAGGTAAGAGTGCCAACCTATCCTTTGTTTGATTACCCTCCTTACGAAACCGCACTGGCAAGCACTATGGTAGATGTGATCTTAAATAATGACGTGCAATTGCTTCATGTGCATTATGCCATACCACATGCTTCTGCAGCTTATATGGCTAAACAAATTTTAGCTAAACAGGGAATAAAAATTCCTGTGGTAACTACTTTGCATGGCACTGACATAACATTGGTGGGAAGAGATAAAACATATTCTCCTGTAGTTACTTTTTCCATGAACGAAAGTGATGCGATCACTGCTGTATCAAAAAATTTGCGTGATGAGACATTCAGCAACTTTAAAATGGAAAAAGATATCCAGGTGATTTACAATTTTGTGGATGTAAAGCGGTTTAACCGCAAACCCATTGATGCATTTAAAAAAGTTATTTCTCCAAATGGTGAAAAAATTTTACTCCATGCTTCCAACTTCAGAAAAGTAAAACGTATTGATGATGTGGTAAAAGTGTTTGTAAAAGTGAATGCCGAAATACCTTCAAAACTTTTATTTGTAGGAGATGGGCCTGAACGGCCTTATATTGAAACGCTGTGCCGCGAAAGTGCAGCTCATAATGAAATTCGGTTTTTAGGTAAACAGGAACAGATGGAAGATATATTAGCAGTATCTGATGTTTTTTTATTACCCAGTGAATATGAAAGTTTTGGTCTTGCAGCATTAGAAGCAATGGCGGCAGCTGTTCCTGTGATATCAACAAATGTGGGAGGGCTGCCTGAAATAAATCTAAATAATTACAGTGGTTTTTTAAGTAAGGTTGGAGATGTAGAAGATATGTGTAAGAATACACTCCAGATTTTATCCGACGAAGTAAAACTGAAAGAATTTAAACATAATGCTTTGCAACAGGCAATGAAATTTGATATAAATAATATTGTACCTGAGTACGAAGCTTTATACAAAACGTTTATTGATTGATCATTTTTTCCTGAGCCATTGCTCAGGATTTACATTGTTGCTCTCCTTCATTATTATAAGATCAACCTCTCCCTGTGCGTCATCATTTGCTCCTGCTCTGCCAACCACCTGTCCTGTTTTTACTGTTTGTCCTCTTTGAACATTTGCAGATGAAAGATTACTGTAAACCGTAAAATATTTGCCATGCTTTATAAAAACCACCTGCTTATCATCCATAGGATTCACTCTAGTTACCTCGCCATCAAATATTGCTTTCACTGATCCTCCTATTGCAGTGCCTATGCTTACCCCGGGATTATCGTACTCCACTCCACCAGGCAATACATTTCTTCCGGAATGACTTAAGATAAAGCCATCAGCAGGCCAGGGCAGTGACCCCCTGTTTCTTTCAAAATTGGCATCCAACACTCTGTCTGCTTCTGAACTTACTAAAACACTTTCAGTTCTTTTCGGCGTTCTTGTTACAGAAGGCTTAGTGACTGCGACATCATTATTATTTGGTTTAGGCTTATTTAGTTTGGCAAGCCTGTCCCTCTCTATTCTGGCATTCTCAATTTCTTTTTTGATCATTGCAGCTATCATTCCTCTAAGCTTTGCATCCTGTTTCCTTTTGTTAGTGATTTGAGCAGATAGTTCCTTTTGCCGCCCTTTTAATTTGACAACTATCTTTTCTTTTTCAGCCTGTTTCTTTTCAAGTACGGTCATCTCCTTATTCTTTTCTTCAAGAGCTATATTCTTTTTTTGTTTGTTACCTGAAAGTTCATTTATGCGTTGTTGTAAAAGCTGTTGAGTGCGGACAATATTCACTCCCTGCTGCTCACGATAAGTGCGATAAGATTTTAAATAAGTGATACGCTTGATAGCATCGTTAAAACTGGATGCAGAAAAAATAAAGTTCAAAAAATCATAGCTGTTGCGGTTCTTATAAGCATATACCATGCTTTTGGCATACTCCTGTTTTAAGGTATCAAGTATCCTTGATAATTTATTTACTTCTCTCTGAGATTTATAAATATCATTTCCAATAAATTTTAATTGCTCTGTAATGTTTTCAATAACATTTCCCTGCAGGTCAAGTCTTTTATTTATTAATGATAATTGACCAACATTCTCTTTAGTGGTTTTTTTTGTTTCATTTAAAACTCTTTCGGTTTCCTCAATTTCTTTTTTAAGTTGCTGCCTTTGCTTTTGTAATTCATCTTTATTGGTTTGTGCGCCGACATGGGAAAGGAAAATAAAAACAACAGCGGCAGTTAGAATGATCTTTTGCATGGATGGAATTTAAGGATTACAAAAAACAAGTTTTAACAGGGGTTTATTAATACTATCTTAAATGCAACGCTTATTTTTTTTTATAATTTTTAGGTACGGAGAAAGGATAAGATAATTCAGTGTTAAAATCATATTGCTTAAAGTTCAATGTTATATCAACTTTTGTTTTTTCTGCTACAGTTATTTCACGATAGGTGGAAAAGAAAAATCCAGCTTTATTTTCATAATCACCATAAGTAAGGTCTCCTGTTCTGTTAAGTGTTACATCCAGATCATCAAGTTTACTTCTTTCTATTAAATTATTATTACCAGAGAGCGTTAGTAAATTCTTAAAATATTTTCCGATGGTAGAAAGTAAAACCCGGTTCTCAGTTAATTTATAAGCCACTACTTTATCTCCCAAATAAAGAGGGTTACCAATTATAAGATCCTGCAGTGTTTTAAGATCCAATGGTATTTTAGCTATCTCTTCAATAAAACTAAACGGATGTTCTTCCACCTGCTTTTGTAATTTATTTAAAATGGTGATATGATTTTTTGTTATTAATATTCTAAAAGCCTCTATATTAAGAAATGTAGCGTTGATGGAGATCCAGATAATGCTGTCCTTTTGCATTCTTACAAATGCATTTACATCGGGCTGCTTGCCTTTGGCATCTTCATATTGAACCTTAATTCTTGCAGAAAAAGTTTTAAAGTTTATCCTGTTACGGTTGAGAGTACTAACCAGGTCATTTCCAGCTTTAAGAGAATCAGGGGATGGAATATTCTTTACTGTAATTACAGTATCTTTTTTATTTACTGCTGTTTGTAATTTTTTTGTAGAACGACAGCTGAAAAACGCAGTCAATAAAATAAATGCACTTACTATTCGCAAAATATTTTTCATCTTGTAAATTATTATGTTATTAATTAACCCCTGTATGACCAAAACCACCTTCTCCTCTTTGCGTTTCGTTCAACTGCTGTACCAGTTCCCATTTTGCTCTTTCCACTTTTGAAATTATCATTTGCGCTATCCTGTCACCATGCTGTATAATTTGTTCTTTACCTGATAAATTTATAAGGATCACTTTTATTTCCCCACGATAATCGCTGTCAACTGTACCCGGCGAATTTAAACAGGTAATTCCCTGCTTATTTGCCAATCCGCTTCGTGGTCTTACCTGTGCTTCGTATCCATCCGGGATCTCAATAAATAAACCTGTAGGTACCATCTCTCTTTGTAAAGGTTGCAATGTAAGCGGCGCTGGTAAATTAGCTCTGATGTCCATCCCTGCCGAACCGGGTGTTGCATAATGGGGCGTGTTGTTATCAGATTGATTTATAATTTTTATTAAAACCTCCGGCATATGAACAAAGTTAGGGATGCAAAAACATTAGAAGAGAATAAAATTAATTTTAACAAAAAAGAACGTGAGACGTGAAAAGGTGAAACGTGAAAAAATAAAGGGTTGTCGCAGCTCTCACGTTTGCCGTTTCACGTCTCACGATTAAATACTTTCAAGCAAAATTGTAGCATATGCAGCCAATCCTTCCTCTCTGCCGATAAAACCCATTCTTTCGGTGGTAGTTGCTTTTATGGAAACATCTGAAATTTTTACCGATAAAATTGTTGCAATTGTTTGCTGCATCTGTTGTATATAAGGTTTCACTTTTGGTAATTCAAGACATAATGTAGAATCTATATTTACTATCCTGTATCCTTTTGAAGAGATCAGAGCAAAACTTTTCTTTAAAAGGATCTTACTATCTATATTTTTAAATTCAGATGAAGTATCAGGAAAGTGTACTCCAATATCTCCCAGGCAAGCAGCGCCTAACATAGCATCGCAGATAGCATGCAATAAAACATCGGCATCACTGTAACCTAAAGCTCCTTTTGAGTACGGAATGTTTATACCTCCAATCCATAATTCTCTATCGGTAACTAATTGATGAAAATCAACACCGAAGCCAATTCTAAAAGACATGCGTTTTTATTTTCTGTAAATATCAATTAATATCTTAATTAAAACGCATAAAAAAACGCCTCTTTAACAGGACGTTCTTTATATATTTTTTAAGAATTAATTACCCGACGGAACAGCTGTTTCCTTATCAAGATTAAATATCAAACTAAACCGTATTGTATTTGCTAAAGGATTTCTGTTAACACCACCTCCTGAAGGAATAAGGTAAGAGAAATTTAAACCATACATATTGTAGTTTATTCCTGCACCAATTGTAAAATATTGACGATTGCCTTTAGTAGGAGCCTCATAAAAATATCCTGCTCTAAAAGCAAACTGGTTATTATACATATACTCTGCGCCTAAAGAAACCTGTACTTCACGTAACTCTTCGCTGAAACCACCCGGAGCATCTCCAAAAGAACTGACCCAACTGCTTAAAACTCCTTTGTTCCTGTATTTGGCAATGTTTGCCAAATCAGTCGAGGTATTTCCGGTTATCAGGGGAGGGGTAGGAACCAATAATTTATTTATATCTAAACCAAAAGTTGCTTTACTGGTTTCATCAAAAACTTTAGTATATGCAACACCAATACCTAAATTAGCAGGTATATAATCTTTTTGAGTAGCATCGTTTGTATAAGAAATTTTTGAGCCTAAGTTGTGAAGAGCAATGCCCCAATTTAAACCGGATGCATTTGGGTCGCTACCGGTTCCATCATGAAATAAGCTTATATCGCCTGCAACAGCAGAACCCGGTTTATATGATTGTCCATTATAGGTACCGTTGGCAAGGCTGGAATTAATATATCTTAATGCTATACCTAATCCTAACTTATCTGATAATTTTCGTGAATAACCTACATCAAATCCAAATTCTCTTGGTCTGTAAGAATTAAGATCATTACCTAAAGCATCAGTAAATTGAATATTACCCAAACTAAAGTATCTAAGCGAAGCAGAAATGGCTTGTGTTTCATCTAATTGATAATATCCTGCTAAAGAAGCTAAATATACATCATTAAGTCCTAAGCCCTTTAACCAGGGAGTATAAGAAACACCTATTGCCGCTTTGCTTAGTGCAAATGGAATTTTTGCCTGGTTCCAAAAAGAGGAGTTTGCATCGGGAGTAGTAGCTATCCCAACATCTCCCATACCCCCGGATCGGGCATCTGGTGAAATTCTTAAAAAAGGTACTGCTGTAGTTACAACATTAATAGAATTGGTTTGTGCATGAACGCTAATTGCATTTCCTGCTAAGATCGCCATAGCAATTAGTTTCAAACTTGCATTTTTCATTCGTGATTTTGTCTGGTTAGGTAGAATTACCTCTTATAGTAATTAGTTTAAGTATTGTAAAAATATATTTTTTCTGCACATAACCAATTAAAATATAAAATTGCAGTTAGGAGCATTATTAATTGGACATTGTTGGTTTATTATTTTTACTTGCCGCTTGAACGATTTCTTTAGATAGTTTATTGTAGTTATCAATTATATTATTAATAGTTGTAAATATATTTTTCTATATAATATTGACTTAATAATTTTTTTAGAAAAAAGGGCGTTGGTAAAAAAATGGATATTGATTTGTGAATACTTTGCAAAAGTATGAATATAGCTTTCAAAATTGCCCTTAATGTTTGAATTTTTATCAGTAAAGTATTTATATTCGCAGTTGTTAGCGTAACCCCGCTGCACAATAATCAAGAAAACCCTTCGTTAATCAAATTGCTAAACGAATGCACATGTTAAAGTTATTATCTGCCAGGAATATTTTTACCCTTGTTCTTGTTTCGTTATTATTTATCTCTTGTAAAAATGGAAGCATTTTTGGCAAGAAAAAAGATAAATCCTCAGCTACCGGCTGGAATTACGATGATAAGAATTATGGAAGTTTCCATGTATTAAAAGCCAAAGAACAAAAAACAGGTCCCGGTCTTATTTTTGTTCAGGGCGGTACTTTTACTATGGGTGCCAAAGAAGAAGATGTAATGCGCGACTGGAATAATATTCCACGCCGCGTTACAGTAAATTCATTTTACATTGATGAAACTGAAGTAGCTAATGTTCATTACCGCGAATATCTTTATTGGCTCGGTAATACATTTGATAACGATACTATGATAATGAGCAGGGCCTTACCTGACACTTTGGTTTGGAGAAGTGAATTGGCATTTAACGAACCTTATGTTGAATATTATTTCCGTTATCCTGCTTATAATTATTACCCTGTGGTTGGTGTAACCTGGGAGCAGGCGCACGACTTTTGTATCTGGAGAACAGACCGTGTTAATGAAAAAATATTAATTGATAAAAACTACTTAAATAAGAAATCGCCTTTATCAGCAATGAAACAGGGAGGTGGAGACCAAACCTTTAATACTGATACTTATTTAATGAACCCCGAGCTTATCAATAATAAAACCGCACCTAAAAAAGGTGGCTTAAAAGATGTTAGCGGCAGAACAAGAAAAGTAATAACTCTTGAAGATGGCTTATTATTACCTGGTTATCGTTTACCAACCGAAGCGGAATGGGAATACGCTGCTTATGGTTTAATTAGTCAAAATCCTAATCCTAAAAAGAAAGAAAAAAATCGTGGAGAAGAGTTGATATCAAACCAGCAGGTATACTCATGGAGTAATAATGTAAATGGTTTACGCGATAACCGCCGTGGCAGCTGGCAGGGACAATTTTTAGCAAACTTTAAAAGAGGTAATGGTGATAATATGGGTGTTGCCGGCGGATTAAATGACAGAGCCGCAATACCTGGACCTATAAAATCTTTTTATCCCAACGGTTTTGGTGTTTATAATATGAGTGGAAATGTTAGTGAGTGGGTTGGTGATGTTTATAGACCTCTTACCTCTATTGATGAAGATGATTTTAATCCTTATCGCGGTAATATATTCCAGAAATTTTATAAAAATGGACAGGGTGAATATGAAAGAGATACATTGGGCCGCTTGAAAAAAGTTGATGTAACAGATTCCGAAAGCATGAACCGCCGAAACTATCAAAAAGGAAATGTTACTAATTACTTAGATGGTGATTCATTATCAGGCGTAAGTTATGGATATGGTATTTCAACTTTAATAAGTGATAAATCAAGAGTTGTAAAAGGCGGAAGCTGGGACGATATGCCTTATTGGTTATCTCCAGGTTCACGCAGATATCTTGAAGAAGATCAGGCAAGCAGTACTATTGGTTTTAGGTGTGCTATGACAAGGTTAGGAAGCCCTGAAGGAAATGGATTTAAAGAAGGAAATATTTTTGGAAAGCGTAAACAAAATAGCCGTAAAAAAAGTAAATAATTTATAAAGCAATTAAATTATAGCCTCCCACGAAAATCGGGAGGCTATTTTATTTGTCTGAACCCCGTCCGTACCGGCACGGGCGGGCATGATTTATTGGATTGAATGGATTTTGAGGATTTTACTTTTAAAAATCTGATGTCTAACAAAAAATAACCGAAGTATAACGCTATAGCTTTTACATTTTTTCTGCATCTCTTTTACTCCTTATCTCTTAGCTTTGTTTTCATGGAGATAAAAGATCTTTATAAACTTTACCTGCAGTACCCTTCTATAAAAATTGATACAAGAAAATTAGCACAGGGAGATCTGTTCTTTGCATTAAGAGGACCCAATTTTAATGGTAATCATTTTGCAAAGCAGGCAATTGATGCAGGTGCAGCCTATGTAATTGTTGATGAAGAATTAAATTTAAAAAACGAAAAAATAATTAAAACGGATGATGTATTACTAACCCTGCAGCAATTAGCAAAACATCATCGTGAGCAGTTTCCCGCAAAAAGCGGGATTCCTTTTATTGCTATCACCGGCAGCAATGGTAAAACAACTACCAAAGAATTGGTGCATGAAGTTTTATCATCTTCTTATAAAACTTATACAACGGAAGGCAACTTAAATAATCACATAGGCATTCCCTTAACCATTCTTAAAATTAAGAGAGATGCGCAAATGGCAGTAATTGAGATGGGCGCTAATCACCAAAAAGAAATTGAAGGTTATTGTTCATATGCCATGCCCACACACGGGCTTATCACAAATTGCGATAAAGCACACCTGGAAGGGTTTGGGGGAATAGAAGGTGTAAGAAAAGGGAAAGGAGAATTATTTGACTTCCTTAGAGAAAATAGCGGAACTGCATTTGTGAATTGCGATGATAATTATATAAAAGAGATAAGTACAGGAATAAAAAATATTACCTACGGAACGTTAGAAGGCTCTGTGACAGGAAGAGCTGTAAGCAGTTCTTCTTTCTTAGAGGTAGAGATAATTAAAGGCGCTAATATTGGATCAATAAAAACGCAATTAGTGGGGCAATACAATTTGCTTAATGTGCTTGCAGCAGTAACTATTGGTAAACATTTTAATATTACTGATGAAAAAATAAAAACTGCAATTGAAAATTACGCACCATCCAACAGCCGCTCACAATTAATAAAGCAAGACACCAATAGAATAATCTTAGATGCTTACAATGCGAACCCTGCAAGCATGAAAGCTGCCATTGAGAATTTTGCGCAAATGAAGGGAACAAATAAAATATTATTGATCGGAAGTATGATGGAACTGGGAGAAGAAAGTGAACATGAACATAAAGAAATAATAAATCTTATAGATCGCTTTAAATGGAGTAACGTGATATTGGTTGGTAATAATTTTAAGAATATAAAACATTCCTATATCCATTTTGATGATGCAGCAAAGGCTAAAACATGGCTGAATGATCAGCATCTCGAAAATTCACAACTACTGATAAAAGGCTCGCGGAGTATGCAGATGGAAAAAGTTCTGGAAACAGATTGAAGCCAAATTTTTACAACGTAGATTTGCAAACTATTTTTTGGAGACTTGTCCGAGTGGTTGAAGGAGCACGCCTGGAAAGTGTGTATACCCGAAAGGGTATCGAGGGTTCGAATCCCTCAGTCTCCGCAGATATAATATATATCAACATCACTAATTAAAATAACCAGGTAGCTAAAACCATTTTTAGATTTATCTAATACCTGCTTGCCTTATTCAATACATCAATTGCCTCTTTATCTAATTTTAAATTTGCAGAAGCAATAAGATCATTTAATTGTTCTGTATTGGTTGCGCTTGCAATCGGCGCTGCAATTGCTGGCTGAGC
>CABDZC010000376.1_pt1 | contig 9899 bp, 10 predicted proteins | sample 3132071 | NCBI WGS metagenome assembly CABDZC01 (sample SAMEA5534339, study PRJEB31848) | metagenome | biome: tundra; feature: field; material: soil | place: USA | collected 2013-05 | depth 0.45 m | reverse complement strand
AAGAACGGCATTGTTAAGCATTAATTCACTAACTCCTGTTGTAAGTAATGAAAGATTTATTGTAGTAAGCGCTTTGCGTTTATAAAACTTATTGTGAAGCGTTTTATGCATGCTCATGCACACCTTCTCTTATTTCTTCCAGCAGCTTTTTATTAAATGCCTCAAGGTCTTCGGGGCTACGGCTGGTAACCAATCCCCTGTCAACTATCACTTCTTTATCTTCCCAGTTCACTCCTGCATTTTTTAGATCAGTTTGTACAGAAGGATAAGAGGTCATATTTCTTCCTTCCAGTAAACCGGTTTCAATTAATAGTTGAGGTCCGTGGCAAATAGCAGCTATGGGTTTGCCTGCTTTCAAAAAGCTTTTTGCAAACTCCACACAATCCGGGTTGATGCGCATCAGGTCAGGATTCATAACCCCGCCGGGTATTATCAGCGCATCATAATCGTCCGGGTGTGCATCAGATAAATTTACATCCACCGGTAATTCAATGCTCCAGTGATCGTGGTTCCATGCCTTTACTTTGTCTTTTTGGGGAGATACAATGTCAACCTTTATTCCTGCATCTTCCATTGCTTTTTTAGGACTGGTAAGTTCGGATTCTTCAAATCCGTTCTCAGTTAATATTGCTACTTTTTTCATGATTATATAATTTTTTGTGTAAGAAAATATTATTGTCTGGTGTAACTAAACACCTGCAATAAGTATGCCTTACGGAGAGAGGAGCAACTTATTTTTGATAATAATAATAGCAGGAAAAAATAATAATTGAGGTATCGGTGATTTTATAAATTAATCTGTGTTCTTCAAAAGCTTTAGGAACAAACTCAATATTTCTCATATCAGTTCATCAGCTTTTTCAGTAATGGTTTTTTGCTTTGTATTGTATTCTTCAATTCGTTCCATAAGATCCTGCGTATATTCAGGATCGCTCAGAATATATTCTGTTTCATCAGCCTGCTGTATTGTAATTTCAACCGTTTTATGTGGAAACATTTTTTTAATGCCGTCTATAATAGCAGCAGAAAGGTTATCAGTATTTATGTGAATAGTTGTTTCCATACTTATTTGTTTATACAAATTTAATTTTTGTTATTTGCAATCATAAATAAACTGATAGTAAAGTTGAGCCATGGCACGTATTAAAGTTGACCTCCACGATATTTATAATAACAGCGCTGCTATAGACAAGGCATTGCAGCAGGCATTTAATGATGCTGTTGAAAAAAAGATACGTGAAGTGGAGATCATCCCTGGCAAGGGGAGCGGTCAATTACGCAAAAAAATAGAACGCTTTTTACAGCAGCCACATATTAAAAAACAATATCACCGCATAGAGAACGACAGCAAAAACTTCGGGAGGCTATTTGTTTATTTTAAGTTTTGATGAGCAACTTTAATAGGTTGTTGTCATATCCTCATCCACGCAAATAATAAAATCAGCTTTGTGTTTATTTTCTTCCAGCAGATGATGAATATCTTTTTGTGATATGGTGGTGATAGTACTAATGTTCAGCTTCGGATTGCTCTTTTTTAAATACCAAACAATACCCTCGTAGTTCTCTGAATGATAAGAACCATTATAATGGATAAACAAACTTCCGGGTTTATAATATTGTAAAATAAAATATGCCATTGTAGCATCTTTAAAAGCCTGGGCTTTCGGGAGGTTCTCACCACCATGCCCGGGCATCATGGTAAGTATATTTTTATAGCCGGGTAGTTCTGCATTATAAGCGATAGGTAATGGTGCTATCCATGTTTTTTCTTTTGCAGAAATAGTATCCAATACCTGGAAGCCTCCTTTGGTCACCATTGAAGCATATCTTCTCGGCACATTGGTAGCTGCAAAAACAATATTATTTTCTTTTGCAAAATTTACCAGCGGAGCATAATCAGTAGGATAGTTTTTCCAGAGGCGTGCCATTGAGTCTAAACCTTTTGGAGATAATTTCCCCTGCAGGTAAAGATCTAATGCAGGCTGATTATCCTGTTCAAACATTTCGGCACCAAGTACCAGGTTTCTGTATTGTTTCAGGTCTTTTGTTACTTCCAGCTGCAGCCAGTGAGATATAGGATTGTTATGAAGTTCGCCAAACAGTACAATGTCTTTCTGCTGCAGGGTTCTCAACATTTTTTGCCAGGATACTTTTTTACCTTTTGCATTGTACAATACATAAGCCGGCTTGTTTTGAGCAAATGCTGTGAGCAAAATGCAGGTAATTAACACCAGCAGGAATAATTTTTTCATTCCACAAAAGTCAGGTCTTTTTATGAATTTGATAAACAGAAATTATTTTATCACAGCAGTGCATATGCATTGTTCAAAAAAATACAGCCGCATCCATTTTATATTTTATTAAACTTATTAAAATAGAAATTAGCTCTATAAATTTTTTTTATTATGAAACTTCGTATCATCAACGGTAATTACAGGAGCGTAGGATTTTTGAAAGTGAGGAGATAGAATTATTTACTCTGCACTCTGTTTAAGCTGTTACACTGATATCTTTTTAAAGAATATTACTTTGATAATATCAGCGGTAACAACATACAACAATAATATACCCGCAATAATTCCGAGTAATTGCAAAGGTGGAACTACAAACCCCAAACCTGCTGCAAAAGGAGTGAAAGGCAATGCAATGGTGATAACAAAAGACAGCACGCTGAGCCAGATCAATAATTTACCCGGTTTGCTTTTTAATAAAGATTTATGTGTGCGGACTACAAATAATATCAGTAATTCTGTTAAGATAGATTCAATGAACCATGTAGTATGAAATACTTCAGCATTGGCTTTATACAATTTGTACAAAGCAAAAAAAGTAAGATAATCAAACACGGAACTATGCAGCCCGAAAACGATCATAAAATTTTTAAGTTGTTTTAAATTCCATTTTTGCGGAATCGCTAACTGATCTTCATCAACATTGTCTCCTGCAACCGACATGTACGGAAAATCAGTTAAGAAATTCGTCATTAAAATTTGTTGCGGCAGCATCGGCAAAAAAGGTAATATCAAAGAAGCGCCTGCCATGCTGAACATATTGCCAAACGTGGCGCTGGTGTTGGTATAAATATATTTGAGTGTATTTAAAAAAGTTCTTCTTCCTTCCAATATGCCGGCGTTCAATACACCAAGATCTTTTTCGAGCAGCACTACATCGGCAGCTTCTTTTGCAACATCAGTTGCATTGTTAATTGATATACCAACATCGGCGGCATTAATGGCTGCCACATCATTTATTCCATCACCCATGTAAGCAACTGTATTGCCTGCTTTACGCAATGCCTTTATAATACTTTCTTTTTGCTGCGGCTCTATCTCTGCAAATACATTGGCAGCCTGTACATGATGCACCAATGCTTCAGGACTCATCTTATTTATTTCGTCACCCGCTATCACCACTACATTCTTCATTCCTATTTTCTCAGCCATGTAAGCAGCCACCAGTTTGTTATCGCCTGTTATTACTTTAAGACCAACACCATTTTTTCTTAATGCCGTTATTATTTCTATAACACCTTCTTTCGGCGGATCGAACAGTAAAACAAAACCTGCAAAAATCATTTGCTGTTCATCGTCTTTGGTAAGGGCTATTTGTTTATCACTTTCTTTATAACAAACGCCAATGGTTCTGAAACCCTGGCTACTGAATTTTTGATACAGTTCATCAATCTTATTTTTTTCATCTGCAACAGGAACTATAGAACCATCACCCATCAATACCTTATCACAAATGGCAACAATGTTATTTACAGCGCCTTTGGTTATCAGCAGGTGCTGCTGTGCTTTTTGCACACAAACACTCAGGCGCTTGCGGATAAAATCATACGGTATCTCGTCAGTTTTTGTATAGCCATCTGTCGAAATATCCATTGCACGCAAAGCATCATCCATCGGGTTAGGGAAACCCGTTTCAAATGTTGCATTTAAAAAAGCAAGTTGTTTAACCTTTGCATTTTCATTTCCGTCAATGCCAACAACAGAAGAAACTTTCAGCACACCTTCAGTAAGCGTACCTGTTTTATCAGAACAAAAAAGATTTACTTCTCCAAGATTCTGGATAGAAGATAATTTTTTTACGATCACTTTTTGTGCTGCCATTCTTTTGGCTCCGGCGCTCATGGCAATCGTCATGATGGCGGGTAATAACTCAGGCGCCATGCCAACAGCCAGTGCAAGTCCAAACAATAAAGAATCTATAAGCGGCCTGCCAAAATAAATATTCACAGCAAGAATAATTACTGCCAGTACAATGGTTATCTGCATCAGCAAATAGCCAAACTTTCTTATGCCTTTTTCAAAAGCGGTTTCATCAGCAGGTTTGGATAAGCTTGCCGATATCTTTCCAAACACAGTGTCGGCGCCGGTTAGCACAGCAATGGCTTTACCCGTGCCACTTACAATGCTGGTTCCTTCAAACAATACATTGCTTCGTTTATTCATACCTGTATCAGCCGGAAGTTTGCCGGGACTTTTTTCTGCAGGATACGTTTCACCGGTAAGCGTAGCTTCATTGGCATGCAGATCATTTTCTTCTATCAGCAAACAATCTGCAGGAATAATATCACCTGCGGCAAACAGTACTATATCGCCTGCGATAACTTCTTCTGTATACACTTCTGTAACTGCATTATCTCTCATCACTTTTACTTTGGTACGTATAATGGAGCGTAATTTTTCAACAGCCTTGCCTGCATGACGCTCCTGTATAAAGCTCATGATACCGGTAGCCAGCAGTATGAAAAGAATGATGAATACATCTGATGTTTCGCCCAAAAAAGCAGACAGTATAACGGCTGCCACCAGCAGCAATGTGAGCGGACTTTTAAACTGTGAGATGAATAAAATAATGTCCTGCAAAAGCTGCGGCTTCTCTTTCTTTTTATGTGAACCTGCCAGCAATCTTTTAGCAGCCTCTGCATTTGATAAGCCTGTTACAGAAGTTTGCAGCCCGGTAATAACTTCCTGCGGTTCGTATTGCCAGTATGTTGAAAGATCCATTGTGGTAATGCAATAAAAAATAAAAGAACAAGATAAGCTTTTTTGTTACCGGCATTAGTTTGTCTCCAGAAGAATCTTTCGGATATGGCGCCAGGGAGAATGATGAACCTGGTACAAATGGTGAAGATGGGTAAGTAGTTTATAGTACTTGCTAAAGTTATTTTATTTTAACCCGTTGGCGAAGTTATTTTGAAAGCATGGCTTTCAGCTCCGTAGGAGCAATATGTTAGTAGAAAATTGATCAAAAAAATGTACAGAACCCCGCAGGGGTGATATGTTTTATTTAACTTGCCTACCGGCAGGCAGGTATGCCGCTCCTATGGAGCTTATCTTCTATAAAATAATCATCATCTACTAACATATCGCCTCTATGAGGCTAAATATTATCTAAATAATTTAACTCCGCCAACAGGTTATTTTAATACTTCATTAATAAATTTAAAAATTTACGGTCTAATTTTTCACCATGCCAATCTTCCCAGGCAACATCAGTGCGTCCTGAATTAAGCACACCAAAATCTCCAATAAAATTCCATACAGCAAAGCCGATATTATTTTTAGAAAGTATATCCAGCACATCGCCAAACCATGCAAGAAATACATCATGCGGTGTTTTGTTATAGCAGCCACACTCCCCACAATGCACGCCAACACCTTTGTTCACAAGATCAATCCATGGCTTATAAAAAGTTTCCAGTTTTTCCCGGCTTAAATATTGATCGCCTACCTGTCCCGGCCATTTGGGATCGGGCAAATGCTCAATATCTTTATTGGCCCATGGCGCTTTATAATGTGATATCTGGTGCGGATAATAACCGCGGCAACTTTGTGAAATGTTGAGATCAATAAGTTCAGGAATTACAATATTACCACCGCTATTGCCATCTGCAATTACCAAATGATCCTTATTTTCTTTGTGTATGGTTTCAGCAGCTCTTTTGGCAACTTTGCGGTAAACCTCTCCGGGTACCGGGCCTGATTTGGAATGCTGATCATTCATATCTTCCCGCATGCTTGGCTCGTTCACAAGGTCAAAACTTATTTTTTTGGCCGATACATTTTTATATCGCTTTGCCCACATGCCCCAATGAAAATTAAAAGCATCCTGCGCTGTCTCATCTGTCCACAAATTATACGGTTCATGAAACCCGGCATTAATGCAATAGCCAGGCGCACGGTGCAGGTTAATGCTTGTATGCATGCCGTATTTATGCGCCATTGTTACAAGGCTGTCAATACGATCAACAGCTTTTTCATCAATATTATAAACTTCTGCGGGGGTAATATTCCTGGTGCGGTCAATATTTAAATAATATGGATAGGCAATTGGCAAGCGTACAAAATCAAATCCCCAGTCCTGCATCCACTTTAAATGTTCTTCTGTAGTGGTAAGCTTTGCAGAGGTAGGGTTAGGTGAAAAAAAATCCAGCAGGTTAAACCCTTTCCATTTGGGCAGCTTGTTGCCTGGTTTTAATGTAATTGAGGTTAAAGCCGATGTGCCGCTTACACTTATGCCCGCAGCAATAAGCCCTGAATTTTTAACGAAGGTCCGGCGTTGCATTATTAATTGTTTTTATAAAAAAAAATGCTGCAATAAATATGCCTTTCTCTTTAATAAATATGATTCAATTTGTACGGCATAAAGTTTTGGGTTGATAACAGTGGCTACACCATTAATTACAATGTTATCAAAGTGGGATTTATGAAAGTGAGGAAATATTCAACACTCAACATTCAACACCTGCCTGCCGGTAGGCAGGTTCAATAATCAATATTCAAGTGAGACCGTATTGCTTAACTAAACGACATTGGGCGGCAGTGTGAAGTTTATCCTGAGTTAATTGAATATCCCATCAGGGAATAGCCTTAAAATATATTTTTATTTTCAGGTTATAGCCTTATATTTGTTAATAATTATTAAGGTTATAGCCTTATGAAGAAAACAAAGCAACATAAACTTTTAGTTGAACAACTGGATAAAAAACTTCAGTCACTCAAAAGCCTTAAGGAAATCGCAATTCCCGGGAGAGGATGGATACATGCAATAAGAACCGCTTTAAAAATGTCGTTAAGACAAATGGGAAACAAACTTTCCATTACTCCCCAAAGCATGAAAGAAATAGAACAACGGGAGAAAGATGATTCCATTACTTTAAAAAATTTACGGGAAGCAGGCAAAGCACTAAACATGCAATTAGTATATGCTTTTATTCCAAAAGAAGAGTCGCTGGAAAAAATGATTGAGAAGAAAGCTCATGAGATAGCAAAAGAAATCGTAAAACGAACATCGCACAACATGATGCTGGAAGACCAGGAGAACTCTAAGCAGCGGATTGAAAAAGCAATAAAAGAAAGAGCAGAAGAAATTAAAAATGAAATGCCAGGCTATTTATGGGATTAGATATCGTTAGTACAAATGGACAGACACCACTGGATGAAGATGAAAAAGAAGGGCTGCTGATAAAAAGCATCACCACACAAAGCGAGTTAAATGAATTTGAACAACAGAATATTGAAAAGGCTATGCTGTGGCTGAGATCAAAAAAATTCAATACAGAAGAAATACTTTCAGAAAAATTTGTGAAGGATTTGCACCGTCGCATGTATGCCGGTGTATGGAAATGGGCTGGTGACTTCCGGCGAACGGATAAGAATGTAGGAATAAGTAAACACCATATACTTACGGCCTTGAAGCAATTACTGGACGATTGCCTTTACTGGATACAGCATAATAGTTTTCCGGATGAAGAAATTGCTATACGTCTTAAACATCGCATTGTACAAATACATTGTTTTGCCAACGGCAATGGACGACATTCACGGTTGATGGCTGATGTTATGATGGAAAAAATTTTTCACCTTTCTCCTTTTACCTGGGGCGCCGCTAACCTTGTAAAGCAGGGTGATCCCCGGGCCGCTTATATAAAAGCATTGAAAAAAGCCGATGCCGGTGATTATGCAAAACTGCTGGCTTTTGCAAAATCATAATGGCGGATGTAATTTATTTATTATGCAGCCAGCTGTAGATGATCGTAAAGGTTATCACCTTTTTTGTTTTTTTTTTGGTTACCGGCATTTTGTTTTCATGACGGCATCTTTGCTCCCCGTAGTTTAAGATTTATATTTCAATTGAATTGGTAATAACAGCTTGCGTGTGGTTGAAAGGTTTATTATGAGAAAAGGGAATCTGCCCTCAGTAAATTTGTTCATCATACGGCAGGGAAACGGTTGCCGCATTTTCTTTGTTCAATATAAATGGATTTCGCCATGCAACATAAGCTGCCAGTAAACCCATTAAAATTAATAACGACAAACCTTTTGAAAGATCGGCTTTTTCAGATATAAAGCCAATAACAGAAGGACCGGTAAGAAAGCCAATCAGTCCGCCGGTAGTTATCATCGCATATCCTTCTACAGTACTTACCCCGGGAATATTTGCAGATGCCCTGAATAAAACAGGCACAATACAACAGCAACCCAAACCAACCATAATATATCCCAGTATGGCAACCATTATCACAGGCGCTGTTACCACTACTAAAAAACCGGTTGCTGCCAACAGGCTTCCGGATACTACTACATTTTTACTACCCAGTTTTGTAATAAGCATATCGCCGTTTAACCTTCCCACCGTCATGGCCACAGAAAACCCCGCATATCCCAGGCTTATCAATGCTTTGGGCGCAAATAATATTTCTTTAAAATAAATAGCACTCCAGTCGGCCACACAACCTTCGGCCATAAAACTAACCATGCAAATAAAGGAGATGCCGAGGATGGAAGAAGAGGGCAATTTAAATGCAGACCTGGAATGGATGATATCCCGGTTAGCCAGCAAATGATGTTTATTGCAAAGAATGATAACGATAAGAACAGATGCTACCGCCACAATTTGCCAGCCGGATGGAATATGCACTACAAATAGTAAAGCGGCAATACCTGCGCTTAGTGCGCCTCCCAGGCTATACATTCCATGGCAGGTACTCATCAGCAGCCTGTTGTATTTTTTCTCCATCAGGTTTACCGTGGCATTGGCAGATACACCGTTTAAAAAACTAATGGCGCCAAGGCAATACAGGCATATCCAGAACATGAACCGGTTTACCGAATTGATCTGCAATATCATGATGAAGCACACAATTATATAGCCGGTGTACATCCACCGTCCAACAGAGATCTTACTGAATACCCTTGCAGATAATAACATACCTGTGATGGCTCCCAATGGAGAAAGCAGTAGTGAAAGACCAAGACTGCCATCAGTAAAACCAAGCCTGATTTTTATGCCCGGTATGGAAGCCACCCAAATGCCAAATAAAAGACTGGAGGTAGCAAACAGAAAGCCTACTGCAAGGGCAGGTTTATTTTTGATAAAAGAAGAAAAATTCTTAATCATGATACAACGAAAATGGAAGTTGCGAACTTACAATAAAGTTAAGTAGCACATATATCTGTCTGGAAGAAAATAGCATGGAAACAATATGTAGTAAAATTGTAAACGATTAAAGAATTAGCTAATACAATTCTCATCTACTTATATTTAGATAGATGCCGGACAATAAACGATAATAATTAATAATGTTTTCCCAATAAAAAGTATACCTTTCGCCTTCCATTTTTTGTCCTTTCGATTTACCTGCTCCTCTTAAAACGCTTTGAGAATCCTTACCGGTCACGTATTTTTTAAACCAAAATAAACAATAATGAAAAAGATGTTTTTAGTGTTTATGGGAGCTGCGCTGTTCAGTGCCTGTAACAACGACACAAAATCAACAGCAACAACAGGTGGAGACTCAACGGCTGCAAAACCTGCTGCAGCGCTGCCTTACAAGGCTTCTTATTCCTCATCATTTAAAATGGGAAACCCTGATTACTGCGCCATGATAG
>CABDZC010000365.1_pt1 | contig 10197 bp, 8 predicted proteins | sample 3132071 | NCBI WGS metagenome assembly CABDZC01 (sample SAMEA5534339, study PRJEB31848) | metagenome | biome: tundra; feature: field; material: soil | place: USA | collected 2013-05 | depth 0.45 m | reverse complement strand
AAAAAGCTGTCTGTTAATTTCCAAAGATCATTTTCTTTAATAGCTATATTCTTTTTATAATTTAATTTCTTTAAAATATCGTTTACAAATTTTTCTTTGGAAGATGTGATCCTGTTGTCCTGGAGAACCTGCTGTTTCAAAGTATATAAGTAGCTGTCATTATTCTTATCCTGGGGAATTTCTGTTCCTGATAATCTTTTTACAATGTGGTAACCAAACAGGGTTTGAAATGGAGGTGTGATGTCACCATCTTTCTGTAAGGCAAACACTTTATTTTCAAATAGTGGATCATATTTCCCTACACCAAACTCAGGCATTAATCCGCCGGACATATAAGTCATTTTATCATTGCTCATATTTTTTGCAGCTTCACTAAAATCAGCGCCGGCAAGCAATGCATGATAAACAGAGTCAGCAATTTTGAGTGCATTGTTTTTATCTTCCTCTTTTGCACCTTCCGGAACTGCGATTAATATTTGAGCAGCTTTCATTTTACCAACAGCTTTTCTTTCTTCAACATTTTTAAAAATATAGTAACCGTTTTTTGCACGGTATGGTTTACTCTCATCTCCCGGGTTTAATGAATAGACAATATTTTCCATTCCATAAGGAAGATTAAATACTGTAATGAAACCAAAGTCATTCCAATTTGCTTTTAATAATTTATGTATTTGTTCAACAGCGGCAGAATCAGTGTAATCTTTTAGGGGGAAAAATAAATATTCAACATGAATATCTTTCTGGCTGCGGTTAAATGCTTCCTGTGTTAATGCATTTACCCGGCTCTCATCATTAAGATAACTTTCTTCAATTTGTGTACGAAAATTTTGCAGATCATTAGCCAGTGAAGACAGTGTATCTATCCGTATATCTTTCGCTGCTTTTACTTTCAGTTTGAATTTAATATAGAGATCAAGATATTCACGCAGCGCCATTGCTTTATCGGTAACAGCGGTTTTATTTTTATTATAAGCTCTTAAAAATTCATCTTTACTAACAGCATTATTACCATAAGTAAATAATGTTTGAGAATAAATGCCTGAGGTAAAGCAGGCAAGAATGAAAAATAAAAAAAGCTTTTTCATTTAATAATAGAATTAGTTAGCAGGTTTATTTCTTAGTTTGGTTTGAAGCAGGTCATCCATTTGCTGCAGGGTTAATTTTTTTGCTATGATCCGTTTTTCTTTATCCAGCAAATATAGTGTTGGTGTTTGGGTAATATCATACAATTGTTTATAGCTGGGCTTTTTAGAGTCTGTTATTGCTTTTTTTGTTTCTTCCGTTTGATAAACATGTATCCAGTCTTTTAAATTATTTTTTCTGATAAACTGGAGCCATTTTGTTTTTTCATTTTCACTCAACACACCATAAATTTTTACTCCCTGTTGTTTCCACTTTGCCTGGTATAATGAATCAAGTCTTGGTACTTCTTCACGGCAATGGCTGCAGGTAGGGTCCCAAAAACAAACAACTATATACTCGGCATTTACATTGTAAAGTGGGCTAGGTTTTCCTGTGCTGTCAACCATATCAAGGTCTGCAGCTTTATCTCCAATTAAGTTTGACATAACCATGTACGCCCTGTTAGAGATGGCGATTAATTGTTTTTCATTCAGCCAATTTGAAACGCCTTTCGAATGATATTCTTCAAACAGATGAACAAACACAGCATCCTGTCCCATGTATTTTGGATAAATGTATTCATCCGTTAACCAATTCAATAAAAATTTATACATCTCTGTATTGGTACGTGCCAGCAGCAATAAATAATCTGCTTCTTTAATTATTGTATCAGCAGATGGAACTAAAATATCTCTGAAATATTTTTCAACTTTTGGTAAAAAAAATGGTGTGCGAATAACCCTGTCATCCATAAAACTTATTCCATCCCAATAATGTTTTTTATAAAATTCATAATTAGCAATCGAGTCCTGTTTTGTTACAGGATGTGCAATGGCAAAGCCGGGCTCCTTCATGCTTTTAAATAAAACAGCCAACATAGATTGTGGATATTGCTTTATGATATTCTCTCTATATTGATTAAGTTCTTTATTAAACTTCTGATAATTATTTTCATGTAAAAGAGAATCAGCTTTTGTTTTGCTATTGTTATATGCATGCTGCTCAGCCTGTAATTGTTTTCCTTTTAATACAATAAATTTTTGATACTGCTGAAAGAGGGCATTTTCTTTTGAGCCGGTTACAATCGTTTTATTAATAAGGTCAGCTGTATCAGCTTTTATGGTAATAAACTGTTCTTTATCTACAAGAAAATCAACGAGTTTATTTTTACCCGGGAAAACAATTGAATAAATTCCCGGTTGTAATTTTTGATTCTTTTTAAAGACAGCTATACCTTTAGAATTCACCAATGCAGAATCCTCTACATTGATATTTTTTCCATAATAATAAGTGAGCCAGGCGAGCCCGCTTTTATAATTGGGGGTTTGCATCGTTACCTGGTACTGGCTTTTTGCTACGCATGCGATAAGAAACAAAATAAGCGTACTAAAAATTTTTTTCATCAACTTAAATAATGGTAGCAAAAATATCTAAACGAAGCGAAAGAGTATGCTCTGTATAAAATCCTTAACATTTTATCAATAACGCATTTACTGTGTTATAAAGTATTTTTACCCTTAGACAAGAGTCCGATGAGAAGAAAAAAATTTGTTGTTAAAGATCTGTCCATAACGGATTATGCATCAGAGGGCAAATCACTTGGCAGGATTGAAGGAAAAGTGATTTTTGTTGAAGGTGCAGTGCCGGGAGATGTAGCCGATATTTTCATAACAAAAAATAAAAAGGACTGGGCAGAAGGGAAGGCGATAGGCTTTACAGAATATTCAAAAGAAAGAACAAAGCCATTTTGTATACACTTTGGAATATGTGGAGGATGTAAATGGCAGATGCTTCCCTATGAAAAACAATTGCAGTATAAGCAGCAGGAAGCCGGGCAAATTTTAAAAAGAATCGGCAAGGTTGAGTTGCCGGAAATATTACCCATCATTGGCTCTGATGAAACAATTTATTACAGAAACAAACTGGAGTTCACGTTTAGCAATAAAAGATATTTAACAAGAGAAGAACTCAGCTCCCTCCCCACCGGGGAGGGCTGGGGAGGGGCAGCGTTGGGCTATCATGCTCCCGGAATTTTTGATAAAATAATTGATATCAAAGAATGCTGGTTAATGGATGACATAAACAATCTTATCCGCAATACCATTCGTACTTATGCAATTGAAAATAATCTTTCTTATTATGATATAAAAGAGCATAAAGGTTTTTTACGAAATATCATTCTTCGATATTGCACAACGGGTGAGTTGATGATAAATATGGTATTTGGATATGATGATAAAACAGAGATCAAAAAACTATTGAATTATTTATTAGAAAGGTTTCCATCAATCACTACACTGCTTTATACCATCAACCCAAAATGGAATGACAGCATCAATGATCTTTCTCCGCAAATTTACTTTGGTAAAGGCTATGTGATAGAAATGCTGGGTGAATTTAAATTTAAGATATCTCCAAAATCATTTTTTCAAACCAACACGAAACAGGCAGAAAAATTATATGAGGTTGCTAAAAGCTTTGCAGCACTTACCGGGAATGAAACCGTATATGATCTTTATTGCGGCACAGGCAGCATCGGAATATTTTTAAGCAGGCAATCAAAAAAAATAATTGGGGTAGATGTAATTGAAGAATCAATTAAGGATGCAAAAGAAAGTGCCTTATTAAATAATATTGAACATGCGCATTTTTATGCAGGGGATGTAATTGAAATTTGTAATGCAGATTTTTTTGCTGAACATGGAAAGCCTGATGTGATTATTACTGATCCGCCACGGGCAGGCATGCACGGGAAATTAATTGCCAAATTGCTGGAGATTGCGGCACCTAAAATTGTATATGTAAGTTGTAATGTAGCCACCCAGGCAAGAGATATAAATTTTTTGAGCGAAAAATATAGCGTTGAAAAAATTCAACCGCTGGATATGTTCCCGCATACACATCATATTGAATGCGTAGTTCTATTAAAATTGAAACAGTAAATTTTTTGTAGTAGATTACGCAAAGACCAGCACTTCAGAAGCAGATGTAGATTTCGGTACAGAGAGTCCTTCTGCTCTTATACCTTCTAAATGAAATTGAATTGCTTCGTAGATATTTTTTTCAATTGATTTTTTGGTAGATCCCGTAGCAATACATCCTGGCAAATCAGGTACATAAGCGCTATAGCCTGTTGCTGTTTTTTCGTATACAACCAAATATTTTGTCATAATTTAATTTGCTGTTCTCTTTAATCGTCCCATTCAAATTTAATAAATCCAATTACTATACCGAAATTGCAACTTAAATAAAATCTATCAATGGCTCAATACGGAACTTCTAATCAGCGGACAACTCCCATAGTTTTAAATCTTATTATCATAAATGCTTTGGTATATATAGCACAAATGATCATGGATAAAACGGTAGGGCTAACTAATTACTTAGCATTATACTCGGTTCACAGCGAATACTTTAAACCCTACCAGCTGGTAACACATATGTTTGCCCACTCACCGGCAACATTTTTTCATATCTTATTTAATATGTATGCACTGTGGATGTTTGGCACTGTGCTGGAAAGAGTTTGGGGTGCAAAGAAATTTTTGATCTTTTATCTTGTTTGTGGTTTGGCAGCAGGCGTAGCTCAAATGTTTGCCATGGATATAAACGGATCTGCCGTAGGAGCTTCCGGCGCTATCATGGGTTTGCTTGCAGCATTTGCATATTTATTTCCTGATACAAAATTTTATATTCTTCCGTTTCCTTTTCCAATTAAAGCAAAGTATATGGTTGCAATATTTGCCGCCATCGATTTGTTTGGCGGCTTGCACCCGGGAGCTGCTGATAACATTGCGCACTTTGCCCATTTAGGTGGTTTGGTAATGGGTTTTATTCTGGTTATTATCTGGGGTAAAACAAACAAAAAAACATTTTACTAAAACTTAACTTTCAGGAACCAGAGAGGCGATAGATTAATGTAACTTTATAACCATCTGAAATATTATGGGTGAATCTGAAAGATATATTGGTTATCGTAAGCGCAAAATTTCCATGGGCGCCGATGGAAATGCATTGATGATATTGATCAGTATCAATGCCATATTTTTTATTGCTGTGTGGTTTATCCAGATCGTTTATAATATTATACAATCAGCTCCCGGCAGTTTTGAAAATAATATATTACCATGGTTCATTATGCCGGCTAAGCTTTCGGCATTAGCGCAAAAGCCATGGACGGTTTTTACTTATATGTTCACTCATACAGGTTTGATCACTGTAATTACAAATATGCTTTGGCTGTGGGTTTTCGGTTCAATTTTACAAAGCATCACCGGCAACCGTAAATTAATTCCTGTTTACATTTATGGAGGCATAGCCGGCGCTGTTGCATTTGTGGCAGCTAATTATTTATTACCTTCTTTAAAACCAACTATAAATTTTTCATTTTTGCATGGCGCTAATGCAGCCACTATGGCTATTGCTATAGCCACAACAGCACTGGCTCCGGATTATCGCTTTTTTAAAATGCTGAATGGTGGCATACCTATCTGGGCGCTTACTCTATTGTATGTTATTATTGATTTTGCAGGAGTGGCGGGTGCCAGTGCAGCGTATAATATTTCACATCTTGCCGGGGCTTTTATAGGCTTTATGTTTGTTTTTAGTTTGCGCAGAGGCAGCGACTGGAGCCTGTGGATGAATAATTTTTATGATTGGTTCATTAATCTTTTTAATCCTGATAAAAAGGTAGTATCAACACAAAGAAGAATTAAAGAAAAGGTTTTTTATAAAACGGGAAATCAAAAACCATTTGTAAAAAGATCAAACATAACACAGCAAAGAATTGATGAGATACTTGATAAAATAAATCAGAAGGGATACCATTTACTAACTGACGAAGAAAAAAATATTTTAAAAAGAGCCGGGGAGGCAGATCTTTAATTATATCGGTCCCGTAACTTAATTAATACTAATCACAAATCCGGCTTACCGCTAATGGCAAAACCATTTTTCAGAAGGATTACCAAAAGGTTTTTAATTATCTGCAATATTGTAGTTGCTATTTGCTTTGTATTGGGCTGCTATGTAAAATTTTTTAATCCTGACCGTTGGTGGTTTATTGGATTGCTTACCTTAAACTTACCCTATATTTTAATTACACTTCTAATCTTTTTTTTCTGCTGGCTTTTTGCTAAAAAGATATGGATGTTAATATCGTTATTAGCAATTGCTTTTTGCTGGAAGGCAGTGCAAAATATTTTTCCATTACATCTTTCTGCTTCTTTTAAAACACAAAAAGATACCGGCAATATCAGGATCATGAGCTGGAATGTTGAGCACTTTGATATACTGGAATACAAAACGCATCCTGAAACAAAACAAAAGATGATAGCGCTTATAAAGCAATACCAGCCTGATATTGCATGCTTTCAGGAAATGGTTGGCGGAGATGATAGTAAGGCTATAAATTACTTAGGCGATTTTAAGCGAAGGTTGGAATTCACCGGTTATTATTACTCGTACGAAAACCGTTTTGATTTTGACCAGGCGCATCATTTCGGGATCATTACTTTTTCAAAAATTCCTATAATAAATAAACAAACAATCAGTACACCACCGCACGATTATAATTCAATATTTCAATACGTTGATGTAATTGCCAATAATGATACTGTGAGAATATTTAATATTCATTTGCAATCTTTAAAATTTACTCAGAATAATTTGAAATACTTAGATAATCCAGATACTAACACTGATACAACGCTTTCAGAATCAAGAAGTATTATCGGCAAACTAAAGAGGGGATTTCTTAAACGTTCCACGCAGTCAAACAGAGTAAAAGAGGAGATAGATAGAAGCCCTTATCCTGTTATTGTTTGTGGAGATTTTAATGATGTGCCAAACTCCTATGCTTATTGTAAAATAGGGGATGGGTTGCAAAATGCTTTCGTGGAAAAAGGAATTGGCTTTGGAAGAACATTCTCAGATATTTCTCCAACTTTAAGAATTGATAATATTTTCACTGATAAAAAATTTACGATAGAACAATTCACAAGAATTCCAAAAAGGCTGAGCGATCATTTTCCAATTATTGCTGATGTAAGTATTAAGATGAATAAATAATTTTTATCTTTGAATAGATGCCTCACTTCTTACCATATCATACCTGCAAATGTTGCCTTTGCGCTATCATGTAATATTTTTCTTATTTTTTATTTCAGATTTCTTATTTCTAATTTTACAATATGTCTCTTAAAGTATATAATTCCCTAACAAGGGGAAAAGAAGAGTTTAAACCAATAACAAAAGGTCATGTAGGTATGTACGTATGCGGACCTACCGTGAGTGGTGAAAGCCACTTAGGTCATGCAAGACCTTATATAACTTTTGATATTGTTAACAGGTATTTGTTGCACCTGGGTTACAAAGTGCGTTACGTACGTAACATAACCGATGCAGGACATTTTGAAGAAGAAGGAAGGGAGGCAGAAGATAAGATCTCTAAAAAAGCACAGCTTGAAAAAATTGAGCCGATGGAGCTGGTGCAGAAATACACCAATCTTTTTCATTGGGCAATGAAAGAGTTTAATACACTTGACCCCAATATTGAACCAACAGCAACCGGACATATTGTTGAACAGATAAATATGATTGAAAAGATTATAGAAGCAGGTTATGGTTATGTTTCCAATGGCTCGGTTTATTTTGATGTAAAAAAATATGCAGCCTCACACGATTATGGTAAACTGAGTGGAAGAGTTATCGAGGATCTGCAGGAGACAACAAGAGACCTTGATGGACAGGATGAGAAAAGAGATAAAGCTGATTTTGCTTTATGGAAAGCTGCGCCGCCGCAACATATTATGCGCTGGAAAAGCCCGTGGGGCGAAGGTTTCCCCGGATGGCATATTGAATGCTCGGCAATGGCAACAAAGTATTTGGGAGTTAAATTTGATATTCATGGCGGCGGCATGGACCTTTTGTTTCCTCACCATGAAAGTGAGATTGCACAAAGCACTATTTGTAATCATCATACGCCTGCAAAATACTGGCTGCATAATAATATGATAACGATTGCCGGAAAAAAAATGGGTAAGAGTTATAACAATGTTATAAAGCTAACTGAAATGTTCAGTGGCAATCATCCATTGCTTACTCAGGCATTCAGCCCAATGACAATTCGTTTTTTTATTTTACAAACGCATTACCGCAGCACATTGGATTTTAGCAGCGAAGCATTAGTGGCAGCAGAAAAAGGATTGAAGCGTTTATGGGAAGGATATGAAGTGTTGAATAAATTGCCAGCTATGAGCCGTGAGCCACGAGAAGAAGCAAGCGATAAAGACCTCGAAGCTCATAGCTCAAAGCTCATAGCTGATCTCGACGATTTTATGAATGATGATTTTAATACGGCAAAGGTGCTGGCTAATTTTTTTGAAATGGTTCCCATTATTAATGGAATTAAAGATGGTCATATAAGTTCTGATGCAATTTCTTCAGATACTCTTCAATTGATGAAAACATCTTTTAAACTTTGGCTCGAAGATATTCTTGGATTAAAAAATCCAAAAGAAAACAACCCGGTATTAAACAGTGTTATGGAATTGTTGATAGAGATAAGAAAAGAATCGCGAGCCAATAAAGATTTTGCAACTTCTGATAAAATAAGAAATCAATTAAAGGGGTCAGGAATAATTTTAAAGGATGAAAAAGATGGAAACATAAGTTGGGAAATGCAATAGATATGGAACACATTTTACATTTATCAAAAGATAAAAAGTTTAAAAAAATTCTTGAACTGCAGAAGCCATTCGTGTTAGCACCAAGAAAAAAAGTTTACCTGCATTTGTGTTCTTCTATAATCAGCCAGCAGCTTAGCACTAAGGTTGCCAAAGTTATATTCCAGCGATTTTTAGATCTCTTTGGAAAGAAGGAACCAACTGCAAAAGAAATATTGCAAATACCTGTTGAAAAATTTCGCAGCATTGGCTTTTCCAATGCCAAAGCAAGCTACGTTCATAACGTATGCAAATTTTTTGTTGATAATAAACTAACAGATACCCGGTTACATAAAATGAGCAATGAGGAGGTTATTGAGCTTCTTACACAAATAAAAGGTGTAGGCAAATGGACAGTTGAAATGATATTGATGTTCACGTTAGGCAGAGAAGATGTTTTCGCGATTGACGACCTTGGCATTCAGCAATCAATAACAAAATTGTATAAGCTGGATAATTCAGATAAAAAATTACTGAAAGAAAAGATGCTGCAAATATCTTCTAAATGGACTCCTTATCGTACTTATGCATGCAGGTATTTATGGGGATGGAAAGATGCAAAGCCAATCAGCAAAAAACAATTGGCAAAAGTCCGCCTCAATGACGAAGTCGGACAGGGTAAATAAATTATTTCCTTCTTATTAGTGGATTATTCAATCCATTCACAATATTATCAACTACTACAAACTCTCTCAGTTTGGAGAATAATTGTGTTAGTGTTTTAAAACCATATGTTCTTGAATCAAAACTTGGATCTAATTTTCTTAAGTTCAATCCCATTGTAGAAACATACACTTCGTTACTTTCGTTGGCGCTCATATCAAAAGCTTTATTGATAAGCCTTGTATCAACAGTAACTTTTTCTTTTTTATGAACTACTTTTTCTTCCGCCTGCTCAATTTTAGGTTCCAGGTTTTCAACATGCGTAAATATCTCACACGATTTTACAAATGCATTGGGTGTTTTTTTCTCGCCGATTCCCATAACAAAAATTCCATCTTCTCTTATGCGTTTTGCCAAACCTGTATAATCGCTGTCGCTGCTTACAATGCAAAATCCATCCACTAAATTATCATGCAAAATATCCATGGCATCAATTATCAATGCACTGTCAGTAGAATTTTTACCTGCTGTGTAAGAAAATTTTTGAATGGGATTAAAGGCCATTTCATTCAGTTGTGCTTTCCATGAATTCATGTGTGGGGTTGTCCAGTCGCCATACACCCTGCGTATGGTAACCTTGCCATATTTAGATGCTTCTTCCAAAACAAGGTTGAGCAATCTTGGCTGTGCATTATCGCCATCTACAAGCAAAGCAATTCTGTTCATTTTTGTTTCCATAAAAAATATT
>CABDZC010000357.1_pt1 | contig 10299 bp, 8 predicted proteins | sample 3132071 | NCBI WGS metagenome assembly CABDZC01 (sample SAMEA5534339, study PRJEB31848) | metagenome | biome: tundra; feature: field; material: soil | place: USA | collected 2013-05 | depth 0.45 m | reverse complement strand
TATAAACTTTTCAACTAATAAACTTAATAAAATGGCATATTCAGATAAAGTAATTGACCACTATCAAAATCCAAAGAATGTTGGAACGTTGGATAAGAGTCAAAAAAATGTTGGTACCGGGCTGGTTGGCGCACCTGAATGCGGAGACGTAATGCGTCTTCAAATTCAGGTTGATGAAGAGACAGGTGTTATCACCGATGCAAAGTTTAAAACCTTTGGATGCGGTTCTGCCATTGCTTCTTCTTCGCTGGCTACAGAATGGCTTAAAGGTAAAAGCGTTGATGAGGCACTTACGATTGATAATATGGATATTGTGGAAGAACTAAATCTTCCGCCTGTAAAAATTCACTGTTCTGTATTGGCAGAAGATGCGATTAAATCAGCCATCAACGATTACCGTATAAAGAACGGTATGGAGAAGATCAGGTTTGAAGAAAGTGTTGTACATTAAAAAACCAGCCATGAGCTGTGAGCAATTAGCTTTTAGCTGCTCATAGCTCAAAGCTCAAAGCAATGATTTACGTAAGCGATAAAGCAAAACAAAAAGTTTCTAAATTAATGGAGGAGGCAAAGCTTCCTGCCAATGATTATTTTTTGCGTGTAAGTGTTGTTGGTGGTGGATGTTCCGGTTTGAGTTATAAGATGGATTTTGATAATGAGAAAAAACCAATGGACCAGGAGTTTGATGATAATGGAATAAAAGTGGTAACTGATCTAAAAAGTTTTTTATACCTGGTAAATACTACGTTAGATTTTAGTGATGGATTAAATGGTAAAGGCTTTTATTTCAGCAATCCCAATGCAAGCCGCAGCTGTGGTTGTGGTGAAAGCTTTGCAGTGTAAAATTATTAGCTACAAAATATTAAAGCCCTTCGATCTTTCGGAGGGCTTTTGTTTTTAATTAATCCTCTTTTGGCTTTGGTGGTGTTGGAGGATAATTTAATTCCGGACTTTTTACTTTTTGAGGTTCTGTGGTTTTCTCCATTTTTATTTCCGGAGGCGGAAGTGGTGGTAATGGAGGTTTTTTAGTTTGAGAAATTGCAACTGCAAAAAAAGTAGCAGTATACATGCCAGGCAATTTTTAATCGTTTCATAATTAAGATTTCTACTACGATGCTTAATCTTAAAATATCCATACTAAAATACGCAAACCCCTGTAAAAGGGGTTTGCTTTGCAGTTGGTTTCGGTAAACTATTTATAAATCAAAGAGATTGCTTTTCCTGAAAACATGCAATACATTTTCTTTCTCAAAGATTCATTATTAATTGTGGTAGGCAGAGGCGGTTTGAGGTGTCTGAAACTTGTCAGCCATACTATTGACAACTTCTCTGCAATAAATGCTGCATGTACAGGTATTATAAACCATTTTTATTTATTCTTAAGCTAAATTGCAGCATGTTTTCTATCGCTAAAAAAGAGCTGCACCAGTTTTTCAGCAGCCTGACAGGATATATTACCATTGTTTTATTTTTACTGGTGAATGGCTTGTTCTTATTTGTTTTAAAAGACAGTAACATTTTTGATTTTGGTTATGCCACACTTGATAAATTTTTTGAACTGGCGCCATGGATACTTCTCTTTTTAATTCCGGCAATTACCATGCGTTCTCTTTCTGATGAATTCAGAACCGGGACCTTTGAAATTTTACAAACCCGTCCTTTAACCAAATGGCAGATCGTTCTTGGTAAATATTTTGCCATACTTACCGTAATTCTTTTCTCTCTATTACCAACATTAATTTATGTTTTTACTATAAAATCATTGTCTGCAGGTGGCGGTATAGATTCAGGAGGTATAGCCGGTTCGTACATTGGCTTAATTTTTTTAGCAGCTGTGTTCTCTGCTATAGGATTATGTTGCTCAGGCTTTACAAGTAATGCAGTTATCGCTTTTTTAATAAGTGCATTTGCCTGCCTCATTTTATATTTTGGATTTAGTGCAATAAGCCAATTACCAATGCTGCAAGGCAAGGCAGATTATTATGTTGAAATGCTTGGGATCGATTTTCATTATCGTAGTATAAGCCGCGGCGTTATAGATACAAGAGACATTGTTTATTTCTTCAGCATTACATTTTTCTTTTTATTGCTCGCTGTAAAAAATCTTGCCCCTCTCTTTTGGAGAGGGGTCGGGGTGAGGTCATGGATACCGGTGATAATTATTTTGCTGCTGGTAAATTTTCTTGCTGCACAATTTCATAAGCGTATTGATCTTACAAATGAAAAAAGATTTACCATTTCATCTCCCGTAAAAAAACTTTTGGGCAATCTTGATGATGTTGTTCGGATAGATATATTTTTAAAAGGTGAATTTCCTTCGGGGTTTAAAAAGCTTGCCACATCCACAGATGAATTATTGCAGGAGTTTAAAGAATATAACCGCAATAATATTCAATACAGATTTATTTCCCCCGATGAACAAATGGAAGGCAGCAACAGATCCTATGCTGATACATTAGTTGCATTGGGTGTACAGCCGATAAATTTAAAAGTGCAGTTAAAAGCTGGTGAGCAGACACAATTTATTTTTCCCGCAGCCCTTGTGCATTATAAAGAAAGGGTTTTGCCGGTAAATTTATACCCCGGCACAAAAATGTTGATCACACCTGAAGAATTAAACAGCGCCGAAGCATTGATGGAATACAAATTTGCCAATGCAATAGAACAGCTTACGCAAAACAACAAACCAATGGTTGCATATTCTTATGGTAATGGCGAACCGACCGGTGATAATGTTTACGACCTTGTTGAGAATGTTTTAAAAAAGAACTATAATCTATTTACAATAGATATTTCAAAAGAGCCGGTAATTCCTGATACATTTAAATTATTGATGATCGTTAAGCCCACACTCACTTTTACAGAAGATGAAAAAATAAAAATTGATCAGTATGTAATGCATGGCGGAAAAGTAATTTGGTTTTTAGACAGGCTGAATGCAGAAATGGACAGTCTTCAATTAAAAAACCAGGTAATTGCTTATGACAGAAATTTGAATCTTGAAGACCTGCTTTTTAAATATGGCGTAAGAATAAATCCTGACCTGCTGATGGATCTTCAATGCGATTTTTTACCCTTTGATGTAAACGAAAATAAACAGTTTGAGTTTCTGCATTGGAATTATTTCCCGCTGTTCGAATCAAAATCAAACCATGTAATTAATAAAAATGTGGGATTGGTTGCCGGCAGGTTTGTAAACTCAATGGATACAGTAAAAACGCAGGATCTTTCTAAAACAATTTTATTAAGTTCATCTTCAAACGCCAGAACCATTGCTACGCCTGCATTAATAAGCGGCGAGGAGAACCGCAATGCACCGCAGGATGAACAATTTAAAAAGAAAGATGTTATCGCAGGAGTACTGCTCGAAGGGAAATTCAAATCTCTTTACGCAAATCGTCTGCCTTTAAATATTATGGATAGCCTTGAACGCTATGGCACACCCTTTCAAACATCTTCTATAACAGATAATAAAATGATAGTGATATCAGATGGAGATATTGTTTTAAATGGTGTTTCGCAGGGGCAGCCTTTGCCAATGGGAGTGAATGCCTATACCATGGGAACACAATACCAGTACCAGTTTGCCAACAGGGATTTTTTACAGAATTGTCTTGATTATCTTATAAATAATTCAGGACTTATAGAGGCTAAATCAAAGGATTATACGTTACGATTATTAGACCCAAAAAAAATTCAGAACGAACGAACTAAGTGGCAAATTGTAAATATTGTAGTACCTGTTTTATTAATTTTTGTTTTCGGCTTTATCTATCAATTCTGGAGAAGAAGAAAATACAGTGTTTAAATTTAAAATTCATTTACACATCTGCATATTTTTAAACCTGACAGCCGGCAGGCGGGTTTGCACATTACACATCTTATCTTTGCGCAATATTTTTTAAATGGATTCTACAGAATTATCTTATTTGGTTTTTGGAACAGTATTGTTACTCGCTATAATTTTTGACTTAGGATTATTTAGTAAAAGATCAAAAAATATAACCATTAAAAAAGCATTTTATCAAACCTCTTTCTGGATAGGTTTGGCATTGGCTTTTGGTATTTTTGTTTGGTACACAGAAGGGAAAATAGCGGCTGTGGAATACATAAGCGCTTACCTGATGGAGTGGAGCCTAAGCATTGATAATATTTTTGTATTCATTCTCATTTTTAGTTTTTTTGGAATTAAAAAAGAATACTATGGCCGTGTATTGCTGTTAGGCATTTTGGGAGCAATTGTTTTCAGAATAATTTTTATAACAATCGGTATTGCTTTGGTGGCCAATTTTTCGTGGATATTATACATCTTCGGCGCCTTCCTGGTTTTTACAGGTATTAAAATGTTTTTTGTTGAGCAGAATGATGAATTTGATCCCGGTAAAAATAAAGTGTATGTGCTGTTACAGAAATTTTTACCTATTACACATGAAGATGCCGTGGGAAAATTTACGAAGCAGATAGGTGGTAAAAAATATTTTACAATGCTCTTTGTGGTAATTATCTTACTTGCCACAACTGATATTGTTTTTGCTTTTGATTCCATCCCTGCTGTGTTTGCCATTACGCAAAATAAAATGGTGATATACACTTCAAACATTTTTGCAGTGCTCGGCTTACGGTCTTTATTCTTTTTGCTGAGAGGCGCTGTAAGTAAATTCGATTACCTGCAGCAGGGCATTGCCATTGTATTGATTTTTATTGGCACTAAAATGCTGATAGAATATTTCGATATTCATATCCCCATTTGGATATCGCTAAGTGTAATTATTGTCTGCCTTGTCGGCTCAATAGTCTTTTCTATGTATCATAAAAAAATTGATATTCCTGAAGATGCATCAGATGATACGAAGATATAAAATATTACAAGTTGGATGTAGCAATTAACTATACGATTGAAAGCATTGCTGAAATAACCAATGGAAAAATTATTCAGCAAAATTCTGAAACACAGCCTGCACATCTTTTATTGGACAGTCGTAAACTCCTTTTTCCGCAGAGCACAATTTTTTTTGCAGTAAACAGCAGCCATCGAAAGGGGTCGGCATTTATTAAAAGCCTGTATGAAAAAGAGGTACATAGTTTTGTAATTGATGATAAAGAATTCGATCTTTCTCCATACCCTGATGCAACTTTCATTTTAGTTGAGAATGTATTGCATGCTTTGCATTTATTAGCAATTCATCATCGCAACACATTTACATTACCTGTGACAGGGATCACCGGCAGCAATGGTAAAACAATTGTAAAGGAGTGGCTTTATCAATTATTGCAAAAAGATTTTAATATAATACGAAGCCCCAAAAGTTATAACTCACAGATTGGTGTGCCATTAAGTGTTTTGCAGATAGATCAACAGTATACCCTGGCAATTTTTGAAGCCGGTATTTCTCAGCCAGGTGAAATGGATAAGATTGAAAAGATGATCCAGCCAACGATTGGGATTTTTACCAATATCGGCGAAGCACATAGTGAGGGATTTGAAGATAAAAAGCAAAAAATAAAAGAGAAACTTAAATTGTTTGAGCATTCTTCTTCTTTAATTTTTTGTGCTGATGATAACGAATTGAATGAGGGAGTAAATATTTTAAAAAGAGAAACCCCGAAGTTGCAATTATTTACATGGAGCAGGAACAATTTAGCTTCATTGCAAATTGTTTCTATTGAAAAGGAAAATAATTTATCAACCATAAGAGGAAAATATTTTGTTCCAGGAACTCCTGTCGGAGAAAAAGAAATTCAGATAAGAATTCCATTTACAGATGATGCCTCGATAGAAAATGCAATAACATGCTGGTGTGTGTTATTGCAAATGAAAATTGCAAATGAAATTATTGCTGAGCGCATGTTGCAATTACATTCAGTGGAAATGCGGCTTGAGTTAAAACACGGTATAAATAATTGTTCCATCATCAATGACAGTTATAGCGCAGATATCAACTCATTAAAAATTGCACTTGACTTTTTACATCAGCAAAAACAACATCAAAAACAAACTGTTATTCTTTCTGATATTTTGCAAAGTGGTAAGGCAGAACATGAATTGTATGGTGAAGTGGCATCCCTTTTAAAACAAAAAAGAATAGAAAGATTAATAGCCATTGGGCCTCAAATAAATTTGCAGCAACAGCAATTTTCTTTTCTTACAGAAAAGCATTTTTTTGTTTCTGTTGATGAATTTAAAACACATTTTCATTCGCTGCATTTTAAAGATGAAACTATTCTTTTAAAAGGAGCAAGGGTTTTTGAGTTTGAACAGATAGATCAATTGCTTGAACAAAAAGTTCATCAAACAATTTTATCAATCAATCTTAATTCAATTGCTCATAACCTTAAGCAATATCAAAGTTTATTAAAGCCGTCAGTTAAAATAATGGCTATGGTAAAGGCTTTTAGTTATGGCAGCGGAAGCTATGAGATAGCAAACCTGCTCCAGTTTAATAATGTTGATTACCTGTCGGTTGCGTATGCTGATGAAGGTGTGGAACTTAGAAAAGCCGGCATTACACTTCCCATAATGGTGATGAATCCTGAAGAAAATACTTTTAATACATTGTTACAATATAATCTTGAGCCTGAAATATTTTCTTTCTCCATTTTATTTTCTCTTGAAAAATATTTGCATTCATTGGGCATACAATATTTTCCTGTGCATATAAAGCTGGATACAGGAATGCACAGGCTGGGATTTGAACAAAATGATATAAGTATTCTTACAGAGCATTTTAAAAACAATAATAAAATAAAGGTGCAATCGGTTTTTTCTCATTTGGCAGCAAGCGACGATAAAAGCCATGATGAATTTACCAATAAGCAGGCAGCTATCTTTTTGCAATGTTGTGAAGAGTTTCAAAATGCTGTAAGCTATAATTTCCTCAGGCATATTGCCAATACTTCAGCTATCAGCAGGCATCCCGATCTGCAAATGGATATGGTTCGTTTGGGAATAGGTTTGTATGGAATTGATGGCAATGCTGCAATACAAAAGAAGTTAAAAAATGTATCCACACTTACAACAACTGTTGCCCAGGTAAAAAATGTAAGAGCAGGAGAAAGCGTAGGATATGGATGCGATGCAATTTTGGAAAAAGATTCCATTATTGCTACTGTTCGTATTGGCTATGCTGATGGCTATCCACGGGCATTGAGTAATGGGGTAGGAAAAATGCTTATTCAAAATAAATTGGTTCCGGTTGTTGGAAATGTTTGTATGGATATGACAATGCTTGATGTTACCGGCATTAATTGTAAAGAAGGTGATAAGGTAATAGTATTTGGTGAGCATTTACCCATACAGCAATTGGCAAAATGGTGTAACACTATTTCTTACGAAATAATGACCGGTGTTTCGCAAAGAGTTAAAAGAATTTATTTTGAAGAATGACAATAGTGAATCGTGAATGGTCAATCGTCAATGGTGAATCAAAATTTGTCATCTAAATCATTAAATATATTTTTAAAACTTAATCATCAAAAATTAGATTTATACAAGGTTTCAAAATCATTTGTTTTGGAATGTTATAAATTAAGTAAACAATTACCTGCAGATGAAAAATTCGGAATGATATCCCAGATCAGAAGAGCAGCTTTATCTGTACATCTTAATATTGCAGAAGGCGCTTCAGGAAAATCGGAAGTTGAAAGAAAAAGATATTTTGAGGTTTCACGAAGTTCTGTTGTTGAAATAGATGCTGCAATTGATATTGCTCATGAACTTAATTACTTAAAAAATATTCCTTTAAACTTATTGGGTGAAGAAATAGTGAGATGCTTTAAAATGTTAACTGCGATGATTAATTCATCAACAAAAAATTAACGTTTTAAACGGACTCCTATTCACTATTGACAATTCACGATTAACCATTTTTGTTATATTTACAGCTTAATATCGTAATGTGAAAGGAAGAAATGTTTTTTTGATTATTTTTTTGGTAGTGCTTGCAGACCAGGCTTTAAAGATCTTTGTAAAAACACATTATCATGCCGGTGAATCACATCCTGCTATCGGTAACTGGTTCCGGTTATATTTTATTGAGAACGAAGGCATGGCATACGGATGGAAGTTTGGTGGTGATTGGGGCAAAATGATCCTTACATTATTCAGGCTGGCGGCTGTAATTTTTGGTATATTTTATTTGCAGAAAATAGTTCAGAAAAAATATCATCCGGGCTTTATAATTTGTGCTGCATTGATTTTTGCAGGCGCTCTTGGCAATTTAATAGACAGCATGTTTTATGGAATTATTTTTGAAGAAAGTAACCCGGTGATATATAATGTTGCTAAAATTTTTCCTGCTCATGGCTATGCAGGTTTTTTTCATGGTAAAGTAGTTGACATGCTGTATTTCCCGATAATAAGAAATGCGCATTTTCCTTCGTGGGTACCTGTATGGGGTGGGGAAGAGTTTGAATTTTTCAGGCCTATATTTAATTTGGCAGATGCGTCAATATCCTGTGGGGTAATTGCAATTTTATTATTTCAAAAACGGTTTTTCGGGCAGCGAAAAAGCAATACAAATCATCATACAGTTGAAACCGGCGCCATTGTAAATGACGAAGTACAGGTGTCATAAATTGAATTATTAAAAACGTATCAATGAAAACTCTAAAAATTTATTCCTTAATAATATTGCTGACAACATTATTTGTTTCCTGCCAAAAAGAATACAGTTTAGAGGTAATAGTAACACCTGCAGGTACCTGGCAGTTTAATGATGGCACCAAATTATATGCAGGCAATATTGATACTGCTTATATTGAAACTACAGGAACTACAAAAACTTTAAACCTGATCGGTAAATCAGCAGATGGTCAGCAGAATTTTCTTTTACATTTATATGCAACCGATAGTTTTACTGTAGGCACCTATAAAGCATCTCTTTTCCAAAGCGATTTTCAATATTATACACAGTCAAAAACTATTTACCAGGCTGATCAATTAATAGGTGAATTTATCGTAACCATTACCGCCATAGGCAATAATAATATAACAGGAATCTTTGCGGGTGCATCAGAAGATTCAACAGGTGCAATCAAGCCACTTACTCTTGGTAAGTTTACCTCAAGAATAAATTTAATTGGCAATGGAACCGGCGGCGGAGGCGCCGGCAGCGCTATAGGTACATTGGGCGCAAGCTCGGGTGTATGTACACCGGTTAGTCCCAGCGGTACATATACACAGGGAGTTACACTTACATCTACAAACACAGTGCAGGTACAGGTTACGGTTACAACACCCGGTACTTATACCATATCAACCAATACCGTTAATGGAGTTAGTTTTTCAAAGACGGGAACTTTTACAGCAACAGGAGTTCAAAATGTAATTTTAAACGGTACGGGTACACCCACAAATTCAGGCAGTCAAAATTTTATAGTAACCTTTGGCAGCAGTGTATGTAATTTTTCTATACCATTCGCAACAGGCACAGTAATAACAGATTATTTTCCTACAACTACAGGTTCTTATTGGGATTTGGGGAATATAAATAATCCTACAGATTCTTTTAAAATCACCGCTACATCAGGAACAAAATCCATTAGTGGTTCTGTTTATAATATTTTTACTTATGATAGTATTCCATCAATTGGCCCAAGCGAATTATATTATAGAAAATCCAGCGGACTTTATTATGAAAATTTCAATACAAAAGCCTTTTTTGGATTTGATAGCACGGGCAATCCTGCAGATGTAGAATATATTTTTCTAAAAGATACTGTACCGCAGGGTACTACCTGGAATTCTCCAAACATAACAGGCACACAAGGCGTAACTTCTTTTACTATTTTTATTAAGATGACATTGTTTGCGAAAGTAACAACCCCAACAACGGTAGGTATTGTTACATCATCAGATATTTTAAAAATGAGGTATGAGTATTTTCTTGCTCCTACAACCCTATTCTATACAGAAGAGAGATGGTTTGCAAAAGGTATCGGGTTAATATATAACAGTTTTAATAATGGTACTAAGACCGATATTTATCACGTAGGCAGTTACCAGGTATTTCCGTGAGAGTTATAAGCTATAGTTTTTTTTCTATATAGGATTACAATAATAACTACTCCCTCTTCGTTTAAGTCCTTGAATTTACCGGCCAAGTATCAAAAAGCAATGCTTTAGATAATTGGCTACCCCTAAATCCTATATCAATGAATACCAAAATCCAATGCATTGGCTATGGACAAACTCTTTTACGTCCATTATCCATTAGAAAAATCAGTATCCTAAAGCTGACATTCTTAATTGTCAATTGCATACTATCCTTTGCAAGTTCCATGGCTCAGGTAGGAATAAGC
>CABDZC010000350.1_pt1 | contig 10422 bp, 11 predicted proteins | sample 3132071 | NCBI WGS metagenome assembly CABDZC01 (sample SAMEA5534339, study PRJEB31848) | metagenome | biome: tundra; feature: field; material: soil | place: USA | collected 2013-05 | depth 0.45 m | reverse complement strand
CCCTGTTTTCTGCAAAAACACCAAACCTGCATTTTCGCAGACTTATTTTCTCCTTAATGCAAAAATTTTACGAACTTTATAACCGAACTTTGCAGCATTAATTGTTATCACATTATTTGTTATGCCCGAAAAGATTATTTATAAAAATTAATAGAATAAGTATATGAAACTGTTTCAAAAAAAATCTGTATGGATAATGACTTCCTTTATCTTATTTATTGGGTACTGGGTAAGTTGTACAAAAAATGATCAGGTGCTTCAACAGGGAACTACTACCTCAAACGGCACTACGCTGGTCTCCCTTAAAGTTACTTCTGCGCCAACCATTGATGGCGTTATCGATCCTATGTGGGACAATGCAACCAAATTAAATGTTGTACCACAAGTGCCTGATCCGGGCAATGGACTTTTTGCCGGGTATATAGGTGAAACCTATCCAGCCACATTACGTTCAATGTATGACAATCAGTACATTTATTTTTTAGCTGAGTGGGCCGACGCCGATAAGAGCATAAACGTTGCAACCTGGTATTTCAATCCCGCTGCAAATGTAGCAGGTAAAACAGGTTGGGCACAAGAACCGAGTAGCAAGGTTTTTGATGCTAATGGTGTTTTGACAAGAGATGCTACTGGAAGCGAAGATAAACTGGCCATGCTATGGAACATTGATAACTCCACTGCAAAATTTACATCGCAAACCTGTTATGCAAGCTGCCATGTATTTACACCTTATTTAGATTATTCTGTAACACCTGCAGTATTGAAATCTAATGCAAATAGTGGTAACCATTATACCAATGGCGCCAATGAAAAAATTGATATGTGGTGGGCGCATTTAAGTAAAGATTTAGTATATAATCAGATGGATGATAATTATCAGGATTGGGCAGGTGGTCCCGGTGTAACCAATTTAACGGGTGGTTCCGGCAATGGCCGTCATGTGGATGGCATCGTTGTATCGGGAGCTTCCGCTACCTGGCCTTTTGCCCCTACTTATACAACAACCCCAGCACAAGGTTCTTCCAACAACAGGGTGTCACTTAAATTGGATGGTACCGGCGCCACAGTAACAGTGCCCGCGTGGATTATACCTAATGCTACTAATTATTATTATATTAAAGCAAGCGATACACTGGCAGGTGGTACAGCAAGAAAAATAACAGGTGTAAGTTCATCAGGCGTTTTAACCTATAGTGGCGGTACTATTGACCCAACAGTAGGTACGGATTATTTACAAGTTGCCGGAGTATACGGTGGTGATGGACCAAAATGTATCCCAAGTTATATAGCATCTCCTTTAATAAATGAACGTGCCGACATTACTTGTTCAGCAGTATATACCGGTACAGGTTGGATAGTAGAATATAAGCGTTTATTAAAAACAACTGATGTTTTGAAACAGGATGTAGACTTTTCAAGCCTACAGGATCAACCCTTTGGGTTGGCTATCTGGAATAAATCCAATAATCAACACGCCATTAAACCTAATTTATTATTGAAGTTTCAAAAATAACGTAGCTGTTCTTTTAATTACTAAAAAAAAGATCATGTCAAAGAAAATAATAGCTACAGCATTGATACTCGTTGCAACATGTATGGTTTTTATTACCGGTTGTTATAAAGTAACCACACTTACCATTCCCAATGACGAGGAAGTTACCAGGCCGGTAAGCCTTGCAGGTGATTTGATTCCCATTTTCGGTAAAAGTTGCAGTATTAGCGGGTGTCATAATAGCGGAGGACTAAAACCCGATTTAACAGCAGATAAAGCATATAATTCACTGATCAACGGTAAGTACGTAGATGTTGGTACACCGGAGAGCAGTGAGATCTACCTATGGTTAACAGGAAAACGAGCTGCAACAATGCCCGTTGGAGCAGCCAACAACCCATCCAATATCAATCAGTTGGTATTGGCATGGATTAAACAAGGCGCTAAAAGCAATTAAAAAAAATTAATTATGAAAAAGCTAAAAAAATATCTTCCATTTATGTTATGTTCTGCCGGCTTCTGCTTACTTGCGTTATTAAGTATAAATGTAATGGCGCAGGATGTTGCAACGGATAGTACACAACTTGCAACGGATAGTTCACAACCGGCCCCGGTTGTAAAGAAGAAAGCGGTGAAAAATACGTTTGAAAGCAACTGGATACAGGATAACCAAAGTGTAATGGTGGACATTAAAGGAACTTTTGAAATGGACATCCAGCACAGGTTTGGTGTTGTTAATAACGGAGGTAAAGATTTTTTTGGACTTTATGCACCATCCAATATCCGGATCGGCTTTAGCTATGTGGTGAGAAATAATTTACAGCTAGGCCTTGGGTTTACCAAAGACCGCCTGCAATGGGATGTCAATGGTAAATATGCCATTGTAAAACAGGATAAAACGGGTGGCTGGCCTGTAAGCATCAGTTGGTTTAGCAATATCGTGATTGACGCAAGGCCAAAAGAAAATTTTGTGAACTACGGGGACCGGCTTTCCTATTTCAACCAGTTACTCATTGCCAGAAAACTGACGGAGAAATTCTCTGTACAGGTGGCCCCAAGTCTCTCTCATTTTAATAACGTGGAAGGCTATATAGATTCAACCGGTAAGATTCAGAAAAAAATGAAAAATGAGCATTTTGCTATTGCATTTATGGGTAGGTACAAAATGACACCAAAAACAAATTTAATGGTGAACTACGACCAACCGCTGACACAGCACCCGATGAATAACCCACACCCCAACATCAGTTTTGGATTAGAAATGGTTACCAGTGCACATGATTTCCAGGTATTTTTTGGAAACTATCATGGCATTATTCCGCAAAGCAATAATATGTATAACCAAAATGATTATACAAAAGGACAATTCGAGATTGGCTTTAACATTACGAGGCTTTGGAATTTCTAATATGTGTATCTTTGAATTATAATAAAGTATTAAACTCACATTAATTAAAACAAATTAAAATGAAAACAAAATTATTAATAACAATGCTCTTTTTGTTTGCCGGAACTTTAATCTTTAGCATGATCACCGGCTTCAAGTCATTACAGGATAAAAAGCCGTGGACGGTTCCTGACAAATATTTAAAAATGGCTAATCCAAATGCAACGAACGCTGAATCAATAAAAGAAGGGAAAGAAGTATGGGTAAAACATTGCCAGAGCTGCCATGGTAAGTCCGGGAAGGGGGATGGACCAAAAGCAGCACAATTAAAAACTGAACCCGGAAACTTTTCATTACCAGCCACCCAAAAACAGTCTGATGGATCTTTGTTCTATAAAATATCAGAAGGAAGAGATGATATGCCAAGCTTTAAGAAAAAAATTCCTGATGCAGCAGATATCTGGAACCTGGTAAATTATATGAGAACGCTTAAAAGCTAAGTTATCAATCTTCATTTACCCATGCCTGACTTATAATACCTATCGCCGGGTTCGGCCGGGTTTATTTTTCGGGCATCTTTTTTCTCATGTCGCAAACAAAAAATATGGATAACGATAATAAATTACAGACCCGTAAAAAATTTATCGGCCTCGGCATTACTGCCGCCACTTTACTTACCGCTTTCCGGTTTTTTATTCCCGAAAAAAAGAAAAAAACTGAGACGGTAAAAATGCTCACCCAGGATGGAAAGTTGGTAGAAGTGGATGCAGAAAAACTTTTTGGCGGCAAAAGAAAAAAAATCACTGACGAGCAGTTGAAAAACTGGGTGAATAAAAAGCAAAGCTAAACGCCGGGTTAATTTAAAATAATATTATGGAAAATAATAGCACATCACGAAGGAAATTCCTGACCGCCGGTATCCTTGCCGGTGCCGCTGTAGGTTGTTCTTCCAAAAAAAATCCTTTTGATAGTTATGCAGGTGATGATGTAAAAGCATCCGGCGAAACAGTGAAGTTGTTATCGGTAGATGGAGAGATCATTGAAGTGGATAAGGCATTTTTAAAACCCGTGCCGCATATGCCATCCGTAAGCAATGACGAAGCTAGGAAAGGGATAGCCGGCAAAAAATTTGTTATGGTGATTGATCTGTCAAGATGCAAAAATTTAAAAAAATGCCAAAGTGCCTGTAACCATGCGCACCATGTGCAGGAAGGCCAGAACTGGATAAAAATATACCCGATGCAGGATGCTGAAATGACAGCCCCTTACTGGCAACCAACCACCTGCATGCATTGTGATGAACCACCCTGCGTAAAGGTATGCCCGGTGGATGCTACGTTCAAACGCCAGGATGGTATTGTATTGATAGATAGTGACCGTTGTATTGGCTGCCGTTTTTGTATGGCTGCCTGCCCATATTCTACCCGGGTGTTCAACTGGGGAAAACCGGACCTGCCGGAAGATGTGGCGAACCAGGATTATAATGCTGAAACCAGTACGCCGCCGAAAAAGGGAACCGTGAGTAAATGCGATTTCTGCCCCGATATGACCCGTATGGGCATGTTGCCACACTGCGTTTCTGCCTGCCCAAATGGAGTGTATTTCTTTGGGGATATGTATGAAGATTCTGTTACCAATGGGTCAGAAACATTTCGTTTCAGCGACCTGGTTAAAGATAAAGCGGGTTATCGACTGATGGAAGACCTGGGAACAAAACCAAGTGTGTATTATTTGCCTCCTGTAAACCGGAATTTTAAATTTGAAGATGGCCTTACAAAAGAAGAGCCTGCCGAAAAAAAATCTTAAACTAATATCGTGGAAAAGCTGCAAAAATTCTCTCCTGAAAAAATCACCAGTGATTTGCTGCCACAAAAATTTGGCCGCAGGGGAATGATATGGACTACTATTTTGGTGGTCATCTGTTGTATCGGCGCATTCGCCTATATCAAACAATTAAGAGAAGGGTTGGTTGTTACCAACATGGGGGATTATGTTTCGTGGGGAATTTATATTTCGAACTTTGTTTTCTTTGTTGCCATCAGCCTGGTGGGGTCCCTGATCACCGCCATTTTCCGGCTGGCCAATGTGCCCTGGCGTACACCACTGACACGGATATCCGAAATCATCGCGGTATCAGCCATCACGTTCGCCTCCCTGATCATTATTGTGGATATGGGACGACCTGAGCGCCTGGTATACCTGTTTACACACGGCCGCATACAGTCGCCCATCATGTGGGATGTGATCGTGATCAGTACCTATTTCTGTATCAGCCTGCTGTTGTTATACATTACGTTGCTGCCGGATATCAAGATGATGATCGCTGCAAAAGATAAGCTGGGCAAGCCTTTTTCCAAATTGTACCGCTGGCTCGGTACATTCTGGAAAGGAACAGCCGCACAGGAGAAGATCAGGAATAAATCCATTACTATAATTTGTATTGTAACTATCCCGGTGGCATTTTGTATCCATACGGTTACCTCCTGGTTATTTGCAACCACGTATCGCCCGGGATGGGACAGTACCAACTTCGGCGCTTATTTTGTTTCGGGAGCCTTTTTAGTGGGAGCCGGCGCCGTGGTGGTGGCCATGTATGTTTTTCGCCGGGTATATAAACTGGAACATTATATTACCGAAATGCACTTCGATAAAATGGGAAAAATTTTGGTGATGCTGGCACTGTTGTATTTGTATTTTAATGTAAATGAATACCTGGTACCCGCCTTTAAAATGAGAAAACCCGAAGAGGCACATTTGACCGGGCTATTTGCGGGCGAATTTGCGCCCCTGTTTTGGTTTGCTATTTTGGTAGGGATGATCATTCCTATATTAATTGTAGTGTTTCCCAAAGGACGAAAGCCCAATGCGATGTTCGTGGCTGGCGTAATGGTAGTGGTGGGCGCATGGTTTAAGCGTTACCTGATTGTTACCCCCACCTTACTGCAACCGTTTTTGCCAAAATACGATGCTCCGGCAAGGTACAGCCATTACTTTCCCAGTTGGGAAGAATGGGCAATTACCGCGGGTTCTCTGGCAGGCGTCTTACTGATCATTACATTTTTTGCACGAGTGTTTCCCATCATATCAATTTATAAAACAATAACCGACCAAAATGAAACCGAACAATCATCATAAACTGTTTATCATCATGTTGTTCTTGTTTGGGACAGCAGTCAGTAAAATAAATGCACAGGACTCCACAGCATCTACAACAGTACTGAGTGTACGCTATTTCCTGCCGGAAAATAAGATACCATACGTAGACGTAAGTACGAAAAAGAAAGTGGGAAGAAAATTTGAACCGGTAAAGGGAATTCCGGTGAATGTTTATTTCAGCGAAGCGGCAGAAAAAAATTTACTGGGCAAAATAATTACCGGCATTAATGGAGAAGGCAGGGTGGCTTTACCGGCTTCCTTTAAAGCAACCTGGGATTCGCTCAACGAATTTAAATTCGTTGCCGTGTCAGATTCATCCGCCGGGGTGGAATCATTAAGCGGCGATGTGACCATTAAAAAAGCCATCCTGGTCATTGACACAACATCAACAGAAGGAATAAGAACAGTGACTGCACAACTGAAAGAAAAAAATGGAAATGAGTGGGTGGCGGTTAAAGAAATTGAAATGAAACTGGGGATAAAACGCATGCTGGGCAATTTAACAGTAGGAGATAAAGAAACCTATACATCCGATTCAACCGGGATGGCAAGTGCCGAGTTTAAACGGGATTCCATGCCCGGGGATGAAAAGGGGAATCTTATACTGGTAGCAAGGGTGGAAGATAATGATAACTATGGCAATTTGGTAGTTGAAAAATCAGTGCCCTGGGGAAAATCTGTACAGGCAGAAACTCATTTCTGGCACCGGACACTTTGGTCAACCGGCAACAGGGCGCCTTTATGGTTGCTGTTTATAGCTTATTCTATCGTCATTGGTGTATGGGGAACAATCATTTTTCTGGTACTGCAAATTGTCAAAATAAAAAAACTGGGTGCTACAGGATAGTTGAAACAATCCTTACTAAATCGATGGACAATTCTATATTATCATTGCTGGAAAAATATGATGTACCCACACCCCGGTACACCAGTTATCCAACTGTTCCATACTGGGATTTTTTGACTATTGACGAAAGCAAATGGAAGCAATCTGTAATCAATACTTTCAATTCAGAAAATGGGGAATTGTGCATTTATATTCATCTGCCTTTTTGCGAAAACCTTTGCACCTTTTGTGCCTGCAATAAACGTATCACTAAAAATCACAGTGTTGAAGATCCATATATCCGCTCGGTTTTAAAAGAGTGGCAAATGTATCGTGCCTTATTACCTGCTTCTCCAATAATCAAAGAAATTCATTTGGGAGGAGGAACACCTACTTTTTTCAGCCCGGATAACCTTGTTCATCTCATTAATGAAATTACAGCTAACGCAATTGTAAGCGACAATTATGAATTCAGTATTGAAGTGCATCCAAATTATACAACAGAAGAGCATCTTAAAAAGCTTTCAGAAATCGGCTTTAACAGGGTTAGTATAGGTGTGCAGGACTTTGATCCTAAAATACAATTTGTAATTAACAGGATTCAATCATTTGAAAAAACACGAGAAGTATTTGAATGGGCAAGAAAATATAATTACAGCAGCATTAATATTGACTTAATATATGGTCTTCCACATCAAACCGTAAATAGTGTTGTGCATACTATTAATCTCATTAAAAGCCTTATGCCTGACCGCATTGCGTTTTATTCATATGCCCATGTTCCCTGGAAAAGCAAAGCCCAGCGACGGTATACAGATGATGATCTGCCAGCTACATCTGAAAAATGGCACATTTATAATAAGGGCAAAAGCATGCTTGAGGAAGCCGGGTTTAAAAGTATAGGCATGGATCATTTTGCAATGTCAAATGATAAATTATTTGTTGCAGCAGCAAATGGCAGCTTGCATAGGAATTTTATGGGTTATACTACGACACAATCAAAACTAATAATTGGTCTTGGCGCTTCAGCTATAAGTGCTACTCAAAATGCTTTTGCACAAAATGAAAAAGTAGCAGAAACTTACCAAAATAAAATTGACTTAGGAATTTTGCCATTAGTAAATGGTCATTTACTCAATGAAGAAGATCTGATTATTCATAATCACATTCATGAATTAATGTGTCTGAATAAAACCATATTAAATACAAAATTGTTTGATCCGGATTTTTTAACAGCAGCGCTTTCAAAACTCAAGTCCTTAGAAGCAGATGGTTTAGTAAAAGTGGATGGAGATGCTATAAATGTTACTACAAAAGGTAATTTATTTATACGAAATATATGTGCTGCTATTGATGCTCAACTTTTCAAAAAACAAATTAGTACGCATACCTTTAGCAAAGCTATTTGAGTAATTGTTTGTATAATTTCTGCGCACACAAAACTCTTAAACCCGTAATGTTTGATATGTATTCCGATATGCGTAAAAATATTTTTACTTATGATTCAAATCATCTTTTTCAACAACAGCGTGTATGACCTTTGCTTATTGAATAATTTAACCGGCAATGGCATACAAAAAAAATTCCTCTAAAAATTTCAATCATCAGAATTTCATAAATATTCCAACCGACACAAGGCAACAAGGTTTAATAGATCCATATTTACGTTTAGGAATACTTAATAAAAAAATAACATCAACATTAGATGTTCATTACTTTTCGCTGGCACATCAAAATAATTCCGGCTTTAACAAGATAACAGGTAGCTTGGGTACCGAAGTTGATTTACTGGCAGAATATAAACCTTCGCCTGTAATAAATCTTCAATTAGGTTATTCAATGATGTTTGCTACAAAAAATATGGAATTGATTAAAGAGAGACAAAAATAATTATCAGGGTTGGGCATTTATTATGCTCAAAGTTTCTCCAACATTTTTTTTACATGAGATTAAAAATTAAAAATATGAACACAAAGCACAAAATTTTACGAATCAGTATTTCAATATTCATGACCATACAGAAACAGTTGATAAAATTAATGAGTTAATAAAATAATTAGTAATCATCAGAACTTATGATTGGAACATTTTTGACTTAAAAATTTACTTTGTAATATTGTTTAATTTTAATTAATAAAAAATAATTGCTTATGAAAAGAATAATCATGATGAGTTTTTTTGGTCTTATGCTATATGCATGTAACAATGGACAAACAGATAAATCAACTGATGACGCTAATAAAATTGATATGAACGATCGTGGTAATGAAAAAATTCCTACTCCCGGAGGAGATCCTGCTGAATATGATCCTAATCGGGGAGCCGGAAAATTCACTCATGTAGATGTAGGAAATAAATTAGATGTGGTTATGGCTGCAGGAGGAGAAAAAATATATGGAGTAAAATGTTCAGGTTGTCATAAAGTAACAGATGAAAAATTAGTAGGACCAGGTTGGCTGGGTGTTACCACAAGATATAAACCTGAATGGATTATGAACTTTATTACAAATACCAATGAAATGTTGGATAAGGATCCGAAGGCTCAGGCACAACTTCAAATTTGTTTGGTACGCATGCCAAATCAAAGCCTTGCCGATAACGATGCCCGCCAATTACTGGAATTTATGCGTAAAAATGATGGGGTTAAATAACGTTTATATTATCGCAAGTATCTTTAATCAATAACAGAGTATTTTTAAGGCATTTATAATAAATGCCTTTCTTATTACCATGAATTATATTCAAACACAAACCCGGAAGTGGCTTAGAATAGCTTTTGTAAATCTGCTGATAGTAGCGCTATTGGGTACGCTAATGCGATATAAAATTGCCTATTCATTACCTTTTATTGAGCAACAAAAAATTATGAATGCACACTCTCATTTTTCTTTTGTGGGATGGGTTACGCAGGCGTTAATGGTTCTTATGGTATGCTATCTTAGTACTCAAACCAATGAGAATATATTTAAAAAATACCATTGGATTTTTATAGCAAATCTGGTAACTGCTTATGGAATGTTGTTTTCATTTTCATGGGAAGGCTATGGCTTAACATCAATCATTTTTTCAACTCTTTCCATTTTTGTTTCCTATGCTTTTGCTTTTATATTTTGGAGAGATCTTAATAAAATAAAAATAAAAAGTATTGCGCATTACTGGTTTATTGCTGCTCTTATTTTTAGTGTTATTTCATCATTCGGCCCTTTCTTCCTGGCTTATATGATGGCTAATCATTGGGAGCATCCAAATTTATTTTTAGCAACCTTATATTATTTTTTACATTTTCAATATAATGGTTGGTTCTTTTTTGCATGCGCCGGATTATTTTCATCGTATCTCAATCTTGGGCAAATTTCTTTAAGAATACAAAAAGCTATTTTTTGGTTGTTTGCTGCTGCTTGTGTTCCTGCTTACTTTCTATCAGCTTTATGGCTTCCAATGTCTTCATTAGCTTACTTACTGGTGGTTTTATCTGCTATAGCGCAAAGTGTTGGAGGTTTTTTATTAATTTATTCTATCATAAAAAAACGTGAATTTTTTTTAAATCAAATAAGGCGGGAT
>CABDZC010000348.1_pt1 | contig 10439 bp, 8 predicted proteins | sample 3132071 | NCBI WGS metagenome assembly CABDZC01 (sample SAMEA5534339, study PRJEB31848) | metagenome | biome: tundra; feature: field; material: soil | place: USA | collected 2013-05 | depth 0.45 m | reverse complement strand
AAACTTATTTGTGAAATGGTAACCGGGAAACCAGGTAAAAAGGTTGAGGAAGAAAATATTTGTTTTAGAAATGGATTTTTCAGGAGAACATTCTTTTCCATTTCAGCAATGGAATTATTATTGGCTTTTAAATTTTCTGCAGTTGTAAGATAGCAAAGACAATATTTACCATCTTCTATTTTAGAAATGCCGCAATAGCCATCTTTAAAATTATGCAATGCAATGTTATCTGCAGGCAGCTCTGTTTCTATATGATATTTTATGCCTATATAATTATTAAGATTATTTGATTTCTGCCGGATAAAATCTCTTGACCACTTTACATCAATATTGCTACGTTTACCAAAAGTTCCTGCTGCAACTTTTGACTGAATGCTAAATGCAGAAGTTGAAATGGTAAATACATCATCTTCAAAAACTATATCATTCACCTTTGTTTCTTCATAAATTTTTACTCCGGCATTTCTTGCAATCTTACTTAATTCATTATCCAGTGTATACCTGCTTATGCCAAAGCCCCCTAATGGCAATTCCTGTTCAATATATTTTCCGTTGGGAGAAGAGACAATTAATTTTTTAATGATGGGTAAATTCATTCCCGGTAGATCCAGACCAAGACTCATAATAAAATCCCGGCTTTCCAAGCTGATGTATTCGCCGCAAACTTTATGAAATGCATATCTCTCTTTTTCGAATAATACAACATTATAGCCTGCCTTTGCTAATTGAATTGATAAAGAAAGTCCTGCAAGTCCGCCACCAATAGTAGCTATGTCAGCCCCCTGTCCCCCGAATGGGGAACCTATATCCAATGCTTCATTAATAATAAGTGGCTCCATTCTATTTTAATGTGTAATCGATAACTATATCCTGCTCAATATTTTATTTTCATTTTTACATCTTTTGCACCGGAGGGAAATTTACAACTTACCTTTTGTACAGAATAACTCATCTTTTATAAACATCAAGTTTAAGTTTCCCCTTCGGGGAACAAGGGGCTGTAATTAAGTACCTGAATGCCCATTTCCATTGAATAGTATAATTTATAATTCCTGCTTTATGAAGAATGTTTTTCCATTCAATTTTTTTAAATCCCCTTAAAACAGAAAGTGGTGCATCATTTTTTACAAGGTATGATTTAGAGAAAAGTTTAGTGGCAAGTTTAATAAAGTGATATGCGATTGGATGCCGGTGAAGATCATTAATAAAAAACCCCAGTTTTGAATTTGCTTTCATCCATTGCATCATCGTAATTAATTCTTCATCGCTAAAATGATGGCAAAATAATGAAGTGAAAATTATATCCGGTTTGTCATTTCCAAAATCAACATTTTTATAATTGGAAACAATATAGTTCTCATCGGCTATAGCCGTATTTTTTTTTGCATAAGCAATGCAGTCAGCATTAATATCAATTCCTGTAAATTTTAAATGGATATGTTTTTTACTGCAGAACCTGTAGATAGCATTTGGATTATCCCCGCCACCACAGCCGATTTCGCATACTGATATTGTTTTTCTTTGCCCGGCTAATTTTTTAAATCCTTCTATCGTGATCGCATGCCCACCGAGGCGGGTATTAATAAAATCCAATTCTTTCATGTTCTGCTGAATATCTGCAAAAGGAATATCATCCCTGTCTAATAATTCTTTTTGGTATGAGCGTTTGCGAAAATCAATCATCAGATAATATGAATGTCTCAAGCGTAAGACCGGGACCAAATGCTGCTCCGAAAATATTTGCTTTTTTACCTGCCTGCCGGACAGGCAGGTTTTGAGAATTCTCTAACTCATTCATAATTTCTTTTAAAACAAATAGAATAGTAGGAGAGGACATGTTGCCATAATCTCTCAATACATTGTATGAATGTTGTAAAGCATCGGCGGGAATATTTATGCTTTTTTGAATGGAGCTCAATATTTTTTTACCACCGGGATGAATACACCAATGCGTTATATCTTTTTTATTATACGAAGCATGCTGCAATGCATTTTCAGTTAGAGAATTAAAATCTTCTTCAATAAGATCAGGGATATAACCTGAAAGTGTCATTAAAAATCCTGAGGAAGATAATTCCCAGCTCATATCTTTCTTTCCTTTAAAAGCTACTTCAGAATAGAAATTTTTTAATCGAAGACCATTAAGTTTATCATCATTATGTGTAACTAAAACAGCTGCTGAACCATCACCAAATAATAAGCTTGATGCAATATTATCAATGGAATTTTCTTTTTGAAAATGCAGCGTGCAAAGCTCTGTACATACGATCAGCACTTTTGCTTTACTATCATTATTACAAAATGAATCTGCCAGTTTAAGCGCATGAATAGCGGCGTAACATCCCATAAAATTTACAGATGTTCTAAAAATATTATTAGGCAAATTCATTGCTTCCATTACCTGTAGGTCCAGTCCGGGGGCGCTCATGCCGGTACATGTTACTGTAATAAGATGCGTTATCTCTTCTTTATTTATTTTATTCTCAATACATTTTTCAATAGCAGAAACAGAGAGTTGCGGCGCAGCTTTGTTAAACCATTTCATTCTTAATTCAAGATTCGGAAAGGGTTCAAGATTTTCGGTTGCCGGGTAAAAAACCCAATCATTTGCAGACAATCCATAATCAGGAAGTACGGAATATCTTGTATTGATGCCGCTTTGATGATAAAGGAATTTCATTTTTCTTTTATCAACTTCATTCATTGCATAAACATTTTGCATAAAAGTCAGAATGCTTTCCTGCTCATGTTTATATCGGGGAACTACGGTTGCTATGGAGACTATTTTACTCAATGAGATGTAATATTAAAAGAGTGATAAAACCTGCATTAGTGCATAATGAAGCTAACAAATTCATACGCATCGTGTTCTTAAAATTAGCTTCTTTTCTATTATTTAACACTTTGCGGAACCATATAAAAAAATATACGAGCACAGGTGCCATAAAGATTTGCAATATCAGAAAATGGTTCCATTCAATATTTGAAAAGAATAATAAACCTAACATGCAGAAAGCTAAAGCATATACGATGCCAGTAAATATAAAAGTGCCTTTGTATCCTAATTTATAACTGATTGTTTGTACTCCATCCTTCAAATCGTCTTCATGCTGGTAAATTTGGGTAAGAGGATAAAAACCTCCGATCAACAAACTTGCAGCAACCATAGCTATTACGGGAACATTAGTTGTATGGTTGCTTTCGCTGCCATGATAGACTAAAAAAAATGTAACGGCTCCCTGGAAAATTATTACTGTCAGATAACCGGTTACCGGGTATTGTTTTAATCTGATCTTTCTATTACTATAAGCTCTTGATGCAAGAATGTATAATAAAATTCCTAAAGCAAAAATGGGAGTTATTAAAAAGCTTAAAGCAATTGCAACCAAATCCATCATTACTGTTACATAATATAATTGCTTTGTTGGTTGTAAAGGGTTTTTTATTCCGCCGATACTGCCGGTGTCTCTATCCATATAACTGTTGTAGCCGTTACTTGCAGGGTATATCAATACGTGTAAAATGATGAATATCAAAATTGCATCACACCAATTAATTTTGTTTACCTGGCTTAATGCAAGCCAATAAACAGGCATTAAAAAAAATGAAAAATGAAAACGGAGAAGTTGTAAAGTGGAACGTAGCATTGTATTCACTTCTAAAATTAACTATTTTCTATTCCATAGAATGAAGCGCTACTTTATTTCCTTCTGTATCTGTTATCAATGCCCAAAAACCAAGGTTTTGTTCTTCAGAAATTTTTATTTTTTGCTGAACAATTTTGCCGCCTGCATTCTCTACTCTGTCAAGTACTGTTTGCAGATCGGGCTGGCAGTTTAAATAGATCAAGCTTCCCTCCTGTGAGGGTTTATGCATTTCGCTTTTGCATATTGCACCGCCAACTTTCCCATTTTGAAAGTCATATAAAAAAAATCCCATCTGAACTTTACCCATAATATTCTCCGGCATTTGATAATCAAAGATCGTTTCGTAAAATTTTTTACCTCTTTCAAAATCTGAAACAGGTATCTCGAACCAGTTTAGTGCATTACCAAGTTGCATGGGAAAAGAATTAAGAATTATAAATGAAGAATTGAAAATATCATTATCCCAGAATCTCACTAATCCCAAAAATCCCAGTTCAGACAAGCATTGTTACCGGATTTTCCAGAAACTTTTTAAGCGTCTGCAGGAAAGCAGCGCCTACAGCTCCATCCACACTTCTGTGATCGCAGCTTAAAGTAACTTTCATAAAATTGGCAGTTCCAAAACCTTCCTCTTTTTTTACCACAGTTTCTTTAATTCTTCCCACAGCTAAAATAGCGCTGTCAGGCGGATTGATGATAGCAGTGAATTCTTCTATATCCATCATACCCAAATTGGAAACAGTAAAAGTATTGCCGGTAAAATCCTGCGGCTGTATCTTTTTATTTCTTGCTTTATCGTACAGATCTTTTGCATCAGCAGCAATTTGAGAAAGAGATTTCTGATCTGCGAAACGGATCACGGGAACTACCAAACCTTCGGGTAATGCAATTGCCGAACCTATGTGAATATGATTATTCTGGCGAATGAAATCTCCCATCCAACTGCTGTTAACTGCAGGATGCTGACGCAAAGCCATAGCAGCAGCTTTAATCACCATATCATTAAACGATATTTTAACAGGGCTGATTTCATTTATAGATTGCCGAGAGCTAATTGCGTTGTCCATATTTATTTCCATGGTGAGGAAAAAATGCGGAGCCGTAAAATTGCTTTCGCTTAAGCGGCGGGCAATTGTTTTGCGCATTTGCGTAAGCTGTATATCCTGGTAACCTTCCTGCCCTGTTTGTGCAAATGGCTGCACGGTTTTTTGCTGAGCAGCATCAGGTTTTGTTTCAGTTTTTGCAGCCGGGATATAACTGTCAATATCTTTCTTCACAATTCTTCCGCCATCACCACTGCCATTTATTTTGGAAATATCAATGCCTTTATCCGCAGCTAATTTTTTTGCGAGAGGAGATGCTTTTATTCTTCCATCATCGTCAGTTTTTTCTTCCTTTACTTCAGGTGCAGCAGGTTGCTGCGCTGTTTGCTGTTTTGGAGCTTCTGTTTTTTCATTTTCTTTCTGAGGAGGAACATCTTCTTTTTTCGCCTCGGGTTTTTTCTCGCCTTCTAATAACCCTTTATAATCTTCACCTTCTTTACCAACCACTGCTAGTACACCTTCTACCGCTACAGATTTTCCTTTTTCAACACCTATATATAATAATGTGCCTTCGTTATAACTTTCCAGTTCCATGGTGGCTTTATCAGTTTCAACTTCAGCCAGCAGGTCGCCGGGCTTTACTTTATCACCCACTTTTTTATGCCACTCCACAATTACGCCTTCGGTCATTGTATCACTCATTCTCGGCATTCTGATAACTTCTGCCATAAATTTTTATAATTAGAAAAGTGAAATTAATGCAATTGTATAATAGTACGAGCAGTTTTTTACAAATTCTATTTCTCTTAATTTATCATTTTACTTCCGGTTAATATTTGTTTCCGTCCTGTTACTGAAACGTTTTTTAAGCCTCCCCTTCGGGGAGGTTTGGAGGAGCTTTAATAATCTAATTCCAGTTTTAATTTATCTTTTAATTCTTTTACCAAAGGATATTGCTCTATCATTTTGAGGTATTGCTGTTTGGTGCTAAGATGTTCTTCTGCGGGTTTTTTATCGCCATTATCAACCACAATAACTTTATAAGAAAGGATACGATTATTAAAATGATTTTGAAGATGTTCAATTAAAGCAGCCCGTTCGTTTTCAATAAAGCTTTGATGAATTTTACTTTCAGTAATTATTTCGATGCAGTTCGGGTCTGCAATTTTTAAAACCGCTGATTTAAAATTGGTAACGGCTGATGGATTATTTTTCTTTTGAAGCTTTTCAATGTACAATCCCCAGGCAATATATAATTCTTCTTCATTTAGTTCTTTGGTAACATTTGTATTTGACTGATGGCGGCTTGCTACCTCTTTTCTTATTTTTTCTAATGCTCCAATTTTTGGCGAGCCATTTGTAACCCTGGTGTTATCAGCAACCGCTTTAGTAGCAATATTTTTTACATCAGTTTTAATTATAAGTTTCGCTTCTGAAACTGCATTCGCAGATGAATTTTCCTTTTCCTGATAACTTGTAACTGATAACTTTTCACTTTGCCTTTCCTTTAATTCAATAGGAGCAACCGTTCTGAAGGCTATTGCTTTTGCGAATTCAACCTGTTTTTTTTTATGTAAACCGGTATCATTATTTACCAGCTCAATAGCCTGTTGCAGGTAGCAGAGTTTTATCAGCGAAAGCTCAACATGCAATCTTTTATTGCGAGTCTGCTTATAATTGATTTCAGCTTCGTTTAAAATATTTAAAGCGCTTATCAGCCAGGCAGGGTTTATTTTTTTGGCTGTCTCCAGGTATTTTGGTTTAAAATTTTCAGCAACCTCTAAAAGCACTGCAACTTTTGGGTCTTTGCTAACAAGGATATTCCTAATGAATTCAGCGAATCCATTAAGTACAAGGTCTCCTTCAAAACCTTTGCGGTTAATTTCATCATACATTAATATTGCATCGCTGATATTTTGTTGCTGCATGCAATCAATCAGTTTAAAATAGTAATCTTCATCAAGAATATTAAGATGCTCTAAAGTGTTTGCATAATTTAATTCTCCATTGGTAAAGCTTACTATTTTATCAAGAATGCTTAGTGCATCTCTTAAGCAACCTTCGCTTTTTTGTGCGATAACATGCAATGCAGCCTTATCAGCTTTTATACCTTCTTTCTCACAAATTCCCTGAAGGTGCTCTACCGTATCATGATTGGTTATCCGTTTAAAATCAAATATCTGGCAGCGGGAAAGAATGGTAGGAATTATTTTATGCTTTTCAGTTGTTGCCAAAATAAAAATTGCATAAGGTGGTGGCTCTTCCAGCGTTTTTAAAAATGCATTAAAAGCCGATGTGCTAAGCATGTGAACCTCATCAACAATATATACTTTGTATGCTCCTGCCTGTGGTGCAAACCTTACCTGGTCTACCAAAGAACGGATATCATCAACAGAATTATTACTTGCCGCATCCAGCTCATGAATATTTAATGAAGTTCCCTGGTCAAAAGAAATGCAGGAATTACAAACATTACAGGCTTCCCCATCGGGTGTTCTGTTCTCACAGTTAATTGTTTTGGCAAGAATTCTTGCACAGGTTGTTTTACCAACTCCTCTTGGTCCGCAAAATAAGAAGGCATGCGCCAGCTGGTTATTCTTAATTGCATTTTTTAATGTAGTGGTGATATGCGATTGCCCCACAACTGTATTAAAATTTTGCGGACGGTATTTTCTTGCTGAAACGATGAATTTATCCATAATTGATTGCGAAATTCCCTGATAGGAGTCCTTCGGACAAATTTCGGATTTCTAATTGGATAATAGAATTTGTTTATTCACTTTTTATTCTTAGAAAAGATGTGTTTATAAACAGTCTAACACTATTTTACATAACATGTTGCCTGCTGTTATTTTAATAGTCAATGTATGCTTTCGCTTTTATTACCTTGGCTTTTTTCAAATCTGAAGCATCAATAATTACTTGATGGTAATAATTCAACCCTTGCTTTTCATTTTTAATCTCCTGAATTATAAGCCAATAAAACCGTTTAGTTTTTTTATCAAATTCAAACTTTATTTCCTTGATTGGCTCAATGTCCTTTTGTTCTTGTCTTGCAATTTCTATCAGTTTACAATAACTAAAGGTTGTGTCTATAGGTTTATATTCTTTTTTTGAAGGAAAGGTAAATTGACTAATAATTTTGCTTGTTGAGTTAACTGCAACTCCAATATGGTAAGCCATTAAGCTATCAGGCATAAAATCATAATAAAAGAGATATTTGGCTTTACAAAACTTTAATGTAACATCTTGCCTTCCACTGTCTATAAAAGCTTTTAGTTTATTCGGATATACTACTTCAACCTCATTAAACTTAACCATTGAAAAGAATTCTTTACCAGCAAATTCTTTTATTCTATTGTCGATGTTTTGTTTAAGGCGTAGTATATTTTTAGGTACTTGCGAAATATCTATAGGGTCATTAAGTACATTCCAGTTCCTTGACGTATCACCTCCATAAGCAAAACTATAAGTTGGGCAGCGATGAACGAAATTAGTCTAGCCCCAATCTCCTCCATATGTAATTTTTCCTCTGTCAATGCACTGCGATAGAACAGAAAAATTGTGCAAAAAAATTAAGATTAAATAAAAAAATCTGGTCATTTTATTTATAGTAGATGATTATTTAGAGTCTTTCCATAATAGTAGTTTGAAACATAGTTCAATGGCTTAATCCTTACAAATAAAAATGTTTAATAGCATTCTAATGTTGAACGGAGCGTCGCCAATGCGGCTCAATCAGGGCTCAAATGCCCGTTACCAAAAACTTCTATTCTAATTTTAAATTTTAGCTGTATCCCCTTACCTTTGCGCCCAAATTATTAATAAAGATTTATGGCAAACGTAGGTAAGATAAAGCAAATCATCGGCGCTGTGGTGGACGTGCATTTTACGGATGACAACAAGCTTCCGGAGATATTGCATGCACTGGAAATTACGAGACCAAATGGCGACAAATTAATATTGGAAACCCAGCAGCATTTAGGTGAGGATAGTGTTCGTTGTATTGCGATGGATGGTACTGAAGGGTTGAAACGTGGAATGGAAGTGGTTGATCTGGGATCACCCATTTTAATGCCGGTTGGTGATGAAATTAACGGACGACTTTTTAATGTAACAGGCGATGCCATTGATGGTCTGCCGCAGGTTAGCAAAAAGAATGGTCGCCCGATTCATAACAAACCTCCACTGTTTGAAAATTTAAGTACGTCTTCCGAAATTTTATATACAGGTATTAAAGTTATTGATCTTATTGAGCCGTATGCAAAGGGAGGTAAGATTGGTTTGTTTGGCGGCGCCGGAGTTGGTAAAACGGTAATAATACAGGAGCTGATCAACAACATTGCAAAAACTTATGCTGGTTTATCAGTGTTTGCCGGAGTTGGTGAAAGAACAAGAGAAGGAAATGACTTGCTGAGAGAGATGATAGAAGCCGGCATTATGAATTATGGAGATAAGTTCAGGCATAGTATGGAAGAAGGCGGATGGGATTTGGAAAGTGTGAACATGGAAGACCTTAAAGATTCTAAAGCCACCTTTGTTTTCGGACAAATGAACGAACCACCGGGAGCCAGAGCCAGAGTGGCTTTGAGCGGATTGACAATTGCAGAATATTTCCGTGACGGTGATGGTACAGGAAAAGGAAAAGACATTTTATTTTTCGTAGATAATATATTCCGTTTTACACAGGCAGGTTCTGAAGTGTCAGCGCTGTTAGGCCGTATGCCTTCAGCGGTAGGTTACCAGCCAACACTGGCAACTGAAATGGGATTGATGCAGGAAAGAATTACTTCTACAAAAAATGGTTCTATCACATCTGTTCAGGCGGTTTATGTTCCTGCGGATGACTTAACGGATCCTGCGCCTGCAACCACTTTCGCTCACCTTGATGCAACTACAGTATTGAGCAGAAAAATTGCCGACATTGGTATTTATCCTGCGGTGGATCCATTGGATTCTACTTCACGCATTCTTACTGCTGCAATTGTTGGTGATGCTCATTACGATTGTGCCAACAGGGTTAAATTTACTTTACAACGATATAAAGAATTACAGGATATTATTGCCATCCTTGGTTTGGATGAATTGAGCGATGAAGATAAATTAATAGTTAGCCGTGCAAGACGTGTTCAGCGTTTCCTGTCGCAGCCGTTCCATGTTGCTGAGGCGTTCACAGGAGTGAAAGGTGTGATAGTTCCGATTGAAGATACTATCCGTGGCTTCAATATGATCATGGATGGAGAAGTAGATGAATATCCTGAAGCAGCCTTTAACCTTGTAGGAACAATTGAAGATGCTATTGAGAAAGGTAAGAAGATGATGGCGGCGGCACAGGCATAAGGCCCCCTCTATCTCCCCCGAAGAGGGAGGAAATGGAGAAGATAGAAATGAAAGATTATATTTTTTTTTGTTGACAAGCATTTAATCTTTGGTCATCATCGTTGTATCACTCACTTGTACCGCATACCATTATTGTACTTTTATCGAAGCGATTGAAAATAGAAAAATAATTATTAACTAACAAACTAAGTTCCCCTTTAGGGGACAGGGGTATGACATTAGAAATATTAACACCGGAAAGAAAAATATTTAGCGGAGAAGTGTATGGCGTACAGCTTCCGGGCATTTCCGGTTCATTTGAAGTATTGGAAAAACATGCTCCATTGGTAAGCGCTTTAAAAGCAGGAAAGCTTAAAATATTAAAAGATAAAACTTCAACTGCTCATTATACTATTCAAAGCGGTTTTGT
>CABDZC010000338.1_pt1 | contig 10618 bp, 8 predicted proteins | sample 3132071 | NCBI WGS metagenome assembly CABDZC01 (sample SAMEA5534339, study PRJEB31848) | metagenome | biome: tundra; feature: field; material: soil | place: USA | collected 2013-05 | depth 0.45 m | reverse complement strand
ATTATGCATCTTGGAGCGATTGATATACTATTTGTAATTCTGTACCTGTTGATCATTGCAGGTATTTCTGTCTGGTCAATAAGAAAAAGGAAAGCATCACCATCAGATTATTTTTTAGCCAACCGTAATTTGGGCTGGTGGGTTATTGGTGCATCTATATTAGCTTCCAATGTAGGCTCGGAGCATATTGTGGGCCTTGCCGGAACTGGAGCTGCATCTGGCCTGGTGATGGGGCATTACGAATTGCATTCCTGGATCGTTCTTGTCCTGGGCTGGGTATTTGTTCCTTTCTATATGCGAAGCATGGTATATACAATGCCCGAATTTTTAGAAAGACGCTTCAATGCAAAAGCAAGGCGGTTATTATCTATCATACAATTATTAAGTTATGTTATCGCCAAAGCATCAGTAACCATTTTTGCAGGGGCACTGGTGTTTAATTCTTTTTTAGGAGTGGACTTCTGGACTGGCGCCATTATTCTTGTAGTGATAACAGGTATCTATACCATATTAGGAGGCTTGCATACAGTTATGTACACTGAAGCTATACAGGCAATTGTATTGCTGCTAGGTTCCGCAGTATTATTGTTTATCGGGTTAGACAAAATTGGCGGTTGGCATGCAATGATAAATTCTGTACCGAAAGAAAAGCTCAATATGTTCCGCCCTTTAAGCGATCCTGATTTTCCATGGCTGGGTATTTTGTTCGCTTCGCCTATTGTGGGGGTCTGGTATTGGTGCACCGACCAGCATATTGTGCAGCGTTGCCTGGCCGGTAAAAACGAACGTGAAGCAAGAAGAGGAACTATATTTGCCGCCTATTTAAAATTGCTTCCTTTTTTTATTTTTCTTGTCCCCGGTTTGATAGCAGTTGCAATGGTAAAACAGGGAACATTAACTTTAACAGACAACAATGCAGCTTTTCCAACTTTGGTTAAAGCAATTATGCCTGTTGGATTAAGAGGTTTGTTGGCCGGTGGATTGCTGGCCGCATTGATGAGCTCATTGGCTTCTGTTTATAATGCCTGTTCCACTTTATTTACAATGGATATTTACCAGAAAATGAAACCATTAGCAAGTGGTAAGGAGTTGGTAAAAGTTGGACGTATAGCAACCGGAGTGGTTGTATTGCTGGGTATGGCCTGGATTCCATTGATGAGCAGGATATCAGGCACATTATATCAATATCTGCAAAGTGTACAATCCTATTTAGCGCCTCCGATTGCTGCAGTTTTTTTACTGGGTGTATTTTTTAAACGTATTAACGGAAAGGGAGCCTTCACCGGTATGATAGTCGGTTTTATAATTGGTATAATAAAGCTAACGTTGGAATTGTTTCAAACAGATTTAACCGGTGTTCTTCATGACTTTGCAACTATTAATTTCCTTTACTTCTGTATTTATTTGTTCCTGTTCTCTATTGCTTTAATGGTTATTGTAAGCCTGCTTACTCCAAAACCAAGTGAAGAGCAGATAAGAGGTTTAACTTTTGCTACCACAGTTGCAGAGGATAGGGCTGCAAGTCGTGCCAGCTGGAACAAGTGGGATGTAATACTTTCGTTAGTTGTTGTGGCAATTATTATTTCAATATTTATATACTTCTCTCCTTTGGGAGTGGCCTAGTAAAGATCATTATGAAAAAAATTCTTTTATCAATAAGCAGTGCGGTTGTTATACTTATAATACAGACTTTGTATTCAGGTTGTAATCCCAGCAAAAATATTTCTTCAAATTCAACTTCTCTTAAAGAAGGTTTCAAAAATGAATTTCTGATAGGTACAGCATTAAATGCCACTCAAATTGAAGAAAAGGAGCCTAATGCCGCAGCTTTGGTACCACAACAATTTAATGCTATAACACCTGAAAATATTATGAAATGTGAAATTATACATCCTGATTGGGATCGTTATGATTTTGATTTATCAGATAAATATGTGGAATATGGTAAAAAGCACAAGATGTTTATTGTGGGGCACACCTTAATATGGCATAGTCAATTAGCGCCTTTTGTAAGTAAAATTAAAAGCAGCGATTCACTGTTGATGTTTATGACAAACCATATCAATACTGTAGCTGGCAGGTATGCAGGTAAAGTAGACAGTTGGGATGTAGTGAATGAAGCATTGAATGAAGATGGGACATTGCGTAATTCTGTTTTCTTACAAAAACTTGGAGATGATTATATACGTAAAGCATTTGAGTTAGCTGCAAAAGCTGCACCCAATACCGAACTATATTATAATGATTACAATATTGAGCAACCAAAGAAAAGAGCAGGAGCTATAGCAATGATAAAAAAGTTGCAGACAAGTGGAACCCGTATAGATGGGGTGGGCATACAGGGACACTGGCGTATTAACGGACTTCCATTAGAAGATATTGAAAACAGCATTATTGAATTTTCAGCACTGGGGTTAAAGGTAAGTTTTACAGAACTGGATATTACGGTATTACCCAATCCATGGGATTTAAAAGGAGCGGATGTAAATCAAAATTTTGAAGGTAGCCCTTATATGAATCCTTATCCACAAGGTTTACCGGATTCCATGCAAATAAAATTGGCAAAATGTTATGAAGATTTATTTAAAATATTCATTAAACATCAGGACAAAATTGAGCGGATAACATTTTGGGGAGTAAATGACGGACAATCGTGGCTTAACGGATGGCCAATAAAAAACAGAACAAATTATCCTTTACTATTCGACAGAAACTTTAAGCCAAAGCTTGCCTTTGAAAAAGTTATGGCATTGACACAAAAAAAATAACCCATTCATTTAATAAAAAGTTCAAAAAAACAACATGATTGTAACCTCTCAAAAATTGTCTGTTTTGGAAAAAGTTGGTTACAGCCTGGGCGACCTTGCGGCTAACCTTATCTTCCAAACCCTGATGACCTTTCTTGCTTTTTTTTATACAGATGTGTATAAAATACCTGCAGGAACGGCAAGTGTTATCATATTTGTGGGTGGTTTTTTTGGTGCTTTTTTCAATATCATTATGGGTGTAATTGCCGACCGTACCAATACCCGGTGGGGTAAATTCAGGCCATGGATTTTATGGACTTCTGTTCCATTTGGGGTTATGGCATTGCTGGCTTTCTCTACACCCAATTTTGGAGAAAATGGCAAAATAATTTATGCCCTTATTACTTATTTTTTGTTAGTCATTATATACTCTGCCAATAACCTTCCTTATTCTGCACTCAGCGGGGTGCTTACAGGCGACATGAAAGAAAGAAACAGTTTGTCATCATATAGGTTTGTGGCGGTTATGATAGCACAGTTTATTATACAATCATTATTGCTGCCGCTTGTATTGATTTTTGGTCATGGAGATAAGGCCGCAGGTTTTAAAACTGTTATGACAATTTTTGCAATAACGGGCGTAATTTTTTTCATAATAACATTTCTTACTACAAAAGAAAGAATAGTACCTGCACAGGCACAAAAGACTTCAATAAAGCAGGATCTAAAAGACCTCGTTAAAAACAGGCCCTGGGTTATTATGCTTTTCCTCACCATCCTGGTATTTATCACACTGGCGTTAAAAGGTGGCATGTACATTTTTTATTTCAAATATTATTTGAGCGAAACTCATCTGGCTACCTTTCTTGAAAATATAGGCTTTAATCGATTTATTTCCGGATTGAACAATATGCTTATAGGTATGGGGCTTACAGAGTTTCAATGGCCAAAAGATGCACCAACTTCAGCTTTCAGTTTGTTTAATGCAGGTGGTATCATCTTTATGATTGTAGGTATTATGTTTTCAAAACCGCTGGCTGACCGATTTGGCAAAAGAGATGTGTTTGCAGTTTTCCTTTTTTTATCTGCCTTATGTCTGTTGATGTTTAATTTTTATCCACCTGAATCGATAGGTATTGTTTTTATTACACAAATTTTACACGGATTTTTCTACGGTGTTACAATACCATTGTTGTGGGCAATGATAGCCGATGTGGCAGATTACAGTGAATGGAAAAACAATAGAAGAGCTACGGCTATTATTTTTTCTGCTATGCTATTTGGATTAAAAATAGGTTTAAGCGTGGGTGGTGCATTAGGTGCAGGTTTACTGGCAAGATATGGTTATGTGGCAGAAGTGCCGCAGCAAACAGCCAGTACCATTTCCGGGATCAGAATGTCGGTTAGTATTTACCCCGGCCTCATTTTTATTATTGGTGCTATAATGCTTATCTGGTATAAGATCAATAAAAAAATGGAACTAACCATTGAAAGCGACCTGAAAGAAAGAAGAAAATGAAATACTAAACAGAATGCCTGAAGATAGTATTGACAATATTGATTTTAATGATTTAAACAGAAGAGCCATTTCTCAACCTCTGGTAAAACACATTTACACGGCTGACCCTTCAGCTCATTTGTTTAATGGAAAAATTTATATTTATCCATCTCATGATATTGATGCAGGTATTCCTTTTGATGACTTAGGCAGTCATTTTGCAATGAAAGATTATCATGTGCTGTCAATGGATAGTCCTTATGGTATAACAACAGACCATGGAGTTGCACTGCATATTAAAGATGTCCCCTGGGCAGTTCGGCAAATGTGGGCTCCCGATGCAGCCTATAAAAATGGCAAATATTATTTTTATTTCCCTGCAAAAAGATATGATGGAATATTCCAAATTGGAGTTGCAGTAGGGGATTCACCAACTGGCCCTTTTATACCAGAACCGGAAGCCATTCAAAACAGTTATACAATTGATCCTGCTGTTTTCTGTGATGATGATAGTAAGTTCTATATGTACTTTGGCGGTTTATGGGGTGGCCAGTTACAATCGTACAGAAATAATTTATATAATACAGAAAATGCAGAGCCTTTGTCAAATGAACCGGCATTAGGTCCGAGAGTTGCGTTGCTTGCTGATGATATGAAGCAGTTTGCAGAATCAGTAAAAGAGATAATCATTACAGACGAAAACGGTAATCCACTTTTAGCCGGTGATAATGAAAGAAGATTTTTTGAAGCATCCTGGATGCATAAGTATAACGGCAAATATTATTTTTCCTATTCAACCGGCGATACGCATTTTATATGTTATGCAATTGCTAACAATCCTTACGGGCCTTTCACCTATCAGGGACGCATTCTTAATCCTGTTGTAGGGTGGACTTCACATCATTCTATCTGTGAATTTAAAGGTAAATGGTATTTATTTTATCATGATTCCAGTTTAAGTGAAGGGGTAACTCATTTACGATCAGTAAAAGTAACTGAACTTACTTATGATGCAAACGGAAGAATACAAACGATTGACCCTTATAAAAATTGATAGTATTGTAACCCAGGATATAGTGTCTGCTGAACTATATTTACAATTTAAATCACAAAAATAAAATCATATACATATGATGATGGAGCAAACCATGCGTTGGTTCGGTCCTGATGATCCTGTGAGTTTACAGGATGTTTTACAAGCCGGGGCATCCGGAGTTGTAACTGCTTTGCATCATATTCCACATGGAGATGTCTGGACTGTTGAGGAAATTCAAAAGCGAAAAAATATTATTGAAGCAGCGGGACTTACCTGGGATGTTGTAGAAAGTGTAACCGTTCATGAATCGATAAAAACGCAGACAGGCAATTACCGCCACTATATTGATCTGTATAAACAAACACTTCGCAATTTGGCGGAATGTGAAATAAAAATTGTTACTTATAATTTTATGCCGGTCAATGACTGGACCCGTACAGATCTTAATTACCAAATGCCGGATGGGTCGAAAGCTTTATATTTTAACTGGTTCGACTTAGCAGTGTTTGATCTCTATATTCTTAAAAGAAAAAATGCAGAAGCCTGTTATAATGAAAAGATTCTCGCCGAAGCTGAAAAGCGTTACAAAGCATATACAAAAGAGCAGTTAGAAAAATTAAAGGAGATCATTATGTTTGGTATCCCCGGAGAAGAAAAGCAAACGATAGATCAGATGCAGGAGAAGTTGGATACTTATAAAGAAATTGATCATGCAAAACTCCGTGAACATTTAAAATATTTTTTACAGGAAATTTCACTCGTGGCAGACGAAGTGGGTATTAAATTAGCTATTCACCCTGATGACCCGCCATTTGATATTTTAGGACTGCCACGTATTGTAAGCAGTGCAGATGATATTGATTTTATCCTTTCATCTGTACCTCATAAAAGTAATGGCATATGTTTTTGCACCGGCTCTCTTGGAGCAGGAAAACATAATGATCTGCCTGCTATAGCCAAAAGTATTGGCACACGAATGCACTTTGTTCATTTAAGAAATACTAAACGTGATGAACATGGAAATTTTTACGAAGCTGATCATTTAGATGGCGATACTGATATGTATGCTGTAATGAAAGAGATTCTGCAAATACAACAAAAAGTAAATGCACCTATTCCTTTTCGCCCTGATCATGGTCATCAAATGATGGATGATCTAAATAAAAAAACAAATCCCGGCTACTCATGTATTGGCCGCATGAGAGGTTTGGCAGAACTGCGTGGGCTTGAAATGGGGATTTTAAGAAGTATGGATATGAGGCGTTAATTTCTTCGCTAATAAAGGCTCAATCGTTTTTTTTAAATAATCACCAGATAATAGTAAGTTTATCCAACAATCACAAAGCCTTTTATGAAACTAAAAACTCAGTGCTTCCTTTTTTTCCTTTTTGTTTCAGTCTTGTCATTTGCTCAATCCTCTGCCGGATGGCAGGATCTTTTCAATGGCAAAGATCTTAAAGGATGGAAGGCATTAAATGGTCATGCAAAATTTGAAGTGATCAATGGAGAAATAGTTGGAACAACTGTTTTAAATGAACCCAATTCTTTTCTTGCAACTGAAAAAAATTATGGAAATTTTATTCTTGAATTTGAATTCAGGCTAAACAATAAAATGAATTCCGGCGTACAGTTTCGCAGTGAAAGCAATCCCACATACATGAACGGAAGAGTGCATGGCTATCAATTTGAGATTGACCCATCGCGGCGTGGATGGACAGCAGGAATTTATGATGAGGCACGCCGGGACTGGCTCTATCCCATGGATTATAATCCTTCTGCAAAAACCGCTTTTAAAAAAGGTGAATGGAATAAGTGCAGAATAGAATGTATTGGCAATTCTATGCGAACATTTATCAATGGCATGTCAGCAGCCAACCTTGTAGATGATATGACACCAAAAGGTTTTATTGCATTACAGGTTCACCAGATAAGTAAGCCTGAAGATGTGGGAGAAAAAATTTACTGGCGTAACATCCGCATTAAAACAAATAATTTAAAACTCTCTCCGCCGGATACTGTATTTGTTGTAAATCTTCTTCCTAATAATTTATCAGAACAGGAGAAAAAAAATGGAGTAAAATTATTGTGGGATGGTAAAACAACCAACGGCTGGCGTGGCGCATACAAAGATCATTTTCCTGATAAGGGATGGGAAATTAAGGACAATGTTTTATCTGTGCTTACATCAAATGGGGCTGAGGCAGCAAATGGTGGTGATATTGTAACAACCGGCGAATACGCTGCTTTTATTTTGCAATTCGATTTTAAAATAACAGAAGGAGCAAACAGCGGCGTAAAATATTTTGTAACAGAAAAAGAAAACAACGAAGGCTCTGCTATTGGTTTGGAATATCAAATTCTGGATGATGATAACCATCCGGATGCAAAGCTGGGGTCAATTGGCAACAGAACTCTTGGTTCTTTGTATGATCTTATTCCCTCCATCAAAGAGCCAAGGGCACGAAGAAAAGTTGGCGAATGGAACAGGGGAATGGTAATTGTTTATCCTGATGGAAGAATTGAACATTGGCTCAATGGCTGGAAGATGCTTGATTACAAACGCGGCACACAATATTTTTATGCACTTGTGGCAAGAAGTAAATTTGAAAAATGGCCTAACTTCGGAATGGCAGAAAAAGGGCATATTCTTTTACAGGATCATGGCAATAACGTTTCTTTCAGAAGCATTAAAATAAAAGAACTTAAATAAATTAAATCTTGAGTATGAAAAATTCACGTCGGTTATTTATTAAGCAATCAGCATTAGCTGGAGCAGGTATATTCGCTGCCAAAGCAGGATTCAGCGCAAAAAGCTATAACAGGATAATGGGTTCAAACGATCGTGTAAGGGTTGGCGTTGTAGGCTTTTCGGATAGGCATAAAAGTTCTCATGCCCCTTCCTTCATGAATCATTATAAAGATTTGAATTTTGAGATCGTTGCTGTTTCTGATATCTGGAAAAAAAGAAGAGAAGAAGGTGCCGCTTTCTGGAAAGAAAAAATGCAGCATGATGTAACAGCCTGCAGAAATAATGATGAAATGTATAGCAAGAAATTAGTGGATGCAGTATTTTTAAGTACCGCGGATTTTCAACATGCGCTGCATACTGTTGAAGTTGTAAAATACGGGTGGGATGCTTATGTAGAGAAACCATTTGCTGAAACAATGGAAGATGCCCGTGCCGCATTAAAAGCAGTTAAAGCATCTGATAGAATTGTGCAAATAGGTTCGCAAAGAAGAAGCGGTGCTAATTATCATGCAGCAAACGAATTTATAAAGTCAGGGAAATTTGGCGCTATCACAATGGTTGAGTTAACGTGGAATGTAAATCAGCCCGGGCGCTGGCGCAGAACGGCTTTGGTTCCACAATTAAAGGAAGAAGATACGGACTGGAAAAGGTTTTTATTGAACAGGCCTTATGAAGCTTTTGACCCGAGAAAATATTTAGAGTTCCGTTTATTCTGGCCATACTCTTCAGGGTTGCCAGGGCAATGGATGAGTCACCAGATTGATACAGTACATTGGTTTAGCGGCCTTCAGCACCCGAGGAGTGTTGTTGCCAACGGAGGAATTTATATGTGGAAGGATGGAAGAAAAAACTGGGATACCATGACTGCTGTTTTGGATTATGGACCTATTACAGATCCAACATCCGGTTTCCAGGTAACCTTCTCATCACGTATGCACAACGGTGATGAAAACCCTGCAGAAATTTATTATTCAAATGGCGGAGAATTAAATCTTAACACCAATAAAGTTTCTTCCAAAGGCGGACTGACAAAGTCTATGGCAGCAGCAATGAATATGGAACCATTTTTATTACCTGAGACGAGTTTATCTGATGTAGAGAAAGTTGTTGTGACTGCAAATACCGGCGGCGATAAACTAACATCAAATCATATTCGCAACTGGATGGAATGTGTTCGCAGCCGTAAAACTCCCAATGCTCCTGTGGAAGCAGGTTACAGTCATTCTATTGCAACCATTATGACAAATGCTGCGGTGCATACCGGAGCTAAAGTAACCTTTGATGAAAAAACACAGGAAGTGATGGCAGGCGGCAAGATCTTTAAATATTAATTTGATAAATGAATATTCAATTATGAAGCATTCTTTAAAATGTATAGCAGTGATTTTTTTTAGCACTATTTTATTTTCAATTTCATTTGCACAAAAAAATGAAATGATAAAAATTGTAAAAGATCAAAAAGGAAAAAAAATAAATGTATTTGTTGGTGATAAATTATTCACCAGTTTTTTATATCCTGATACTTTAGAGAAACCTGTTTTGTATCCCGTCTTTACTGTTGATGGTACTGATGTTACAAGAGGATTTCCTTTAAATCCAAAACCCGGTGATCCTACTGATCATCCCCATCACATCGGTATTTGGTTTAATTATGAAAATGTAAATGGGTTAGACTTCTGGAATAATTCTTATGCTATTCCAAAAGAAAAAAAGAATTTATACGGATGGATAAAAACTGATAAAATCCTTGAAACAACAGGTGGTTCAAAAGGAATATTATCTTATCATGCAAACTGGACAAATCAAAAAAATGAAACACTGCTTGAAGAGACAACACGTTTTACATTCAGCCAGGTTGGTCATAAAAGAGTGATTGACCGCACAACAACTTTAAAGGCAAACACTGAAGTTAATTTTGCAGATGCAAAAGACGGTTTGTTGGGTTTAAGGCTTGCACATGAGTTACAAATTCCTACGACCAAAGATCAAAAATTTACAGACGATAAAGGCAACGTAACCATTGTAAAAGGTGGTACTGATAATGTTGCTAACGGAAATTATATTACCAGTGAAGGTATTGCAGGAGATAGTGCATGGAGCACAAGAGCCCGCTGGTGCAAGGTTTACGGAAAGATGGGAACTGACTCAGTAAGTGTTGTAATTATTGATCATCCTAAAAATCCTAACTTCCCAACATTCTGGCATGCACGGGGCTATGGATTGTTTGCTGCAAATCCTTTGGGAGAAAAAATTTTTACCAATGGGAAGAGTGAAAAAAATTTAAAACTTAAAAAAGGAGAATCAGTAACCTTTCGGTATAGGATAGTTGTAGACAATGGGGTAAGAACAATCTCAACAGAGAATATTAATAAATTCGCTGCTGACTTTGCAAAACAAAATTAGTAAAGAAACTTCATTTACTAAAACGCTAATTCTTTTTAACAGCCTCACTTGTTTTTGAAGATCTCCATTTTATAGCAAAATAAGTTGCAGGAGTATTACCAACATTTTTAATGCTGTGTAACTGGTTAGCAGCCTGGAATACAACAGACCCCGGACCAACACGTTTCAATTCTCCGTTCACTAAA
>CABDZC010000327.1_pt1 | contig 10892 bp, 6 predicted proteins | sample 3132071 | NCBI WGS metagenome assembly CABDZC01 (sample SAMEA5534339, study PRJEB31848) | metagenome | biome: tundra; feature: field; material: soil | place: USA | collected 2013-05 | depth 0.45 m | reverse complement strand
TCTTACTTTTGCTCATGCCAAAAAAATTCAGCTACCAGCATTTATTTTCTTTCTCTAAAAATATTTTTTTAAAAATTGGGTGCAGCAATGAAGATGCTGAAACTGCTGCCAGATCATTGCTTTCAGCTGATCTGAGAGGAGTGGACAGTCATGGTGTGGCAAGACTTAGTGGTTATGTGCGTTTATGGAAAGTAAAAAGAGTAAATGCAAAACCGGCAATAAAAATTATTCATGAAACACCTTCCACTGCAACAATTGATGGTGATGCAGGATTAGGGTTGGTGGTGGCGCCATACGCAATGAAGGTGGCAATTGAAAAAGCAAAACAGGTTGGTACCGGCTGGGTAAGCGTAAAGAACAGCAACCACTTTGGTATTGCCGGCATATATGCAATGATGGCTTTGGAAAATGATATGATAGGTATTGCCATGACCAATGGATCGGCTTTAGTTGCACCCACTTTTTCTGTTGAAAGAATGTTAGGCACAAACCCTATTGCTGTTGCCATTCCTGCAAGTGATGAACCCCCTTTTGTTGCAGACTTTGCTACAACTCCTGCTGCCAATGGAAAGCTCGAAATTCTGCAAAGAAAAAATGCTCCTTTGCCAATCGGTTGGGCGCAAACAAAAGATGGCAGACCTTCAAATGATGCAAATGAATTAAAAAATGGAGGCGCATTATTGCCATTGGGAGGAGACAGGGAACATGGCAGCCATAAAGGTTATGCATTAGGTTCTATTGTCGATATTTTTTCTGCTATTTTAAGCGGTGCTAATTATGGTCCGTGGGTGCCGCCATTTCCTGCATATGTTGCGATGCCTGAAAATCTGCCTGGCGAAGGTATCGGGCATTTTTTTGGAGCCATGAGGATAGATGCTTTTCGTTCGGCGGCAGAATTTAAAACCCATATGGATAAATGGATACAAACGTTTAGGTCCGCAAAAACTATAAAAGGGGAAAAAAGAGTTTTTATTCCCGGAGATATTGAAAGAGAGATGGAAGAAGTGAGAATGAAAGAAGGAATTCCTCTGCTTCAACAGGTAATTGATGATCTGAATTCTCTGGGTGAAAAATTCGGGATACAACCCCCAACTCCCTGAATGGGCTTAGTAAATTTCGGGATTTGGAAAGTCTTTTTCATTCAGATACTTTTGCTCTTAATAATTTTAAAATAAATCCCCTTTAGGGGTATGGGGTATGAAAGTAATGAAGTTTGGAGGCACCAGTGTTGGCAAGCCTGAAAGGATGTTTGAAATTGCTAAACTGATCACCAGTGATGATGAGCAAAAGATAGTTGTATTAAGCGCATTAAGCGGTACAACAAATTCGCTCACAGAAATAAGCAGTTGCTTAGCAAAAGGAGAACGCCCCGTTGCTAAACAACACATTGATGCATTGGAGCAGCATTACCAGAATTTTATAATCCAGTTAGTAAAAACCGAGGCTGCTTATAATAAAGCAAAAGATGTTATAGCAGAGCACTTTGAATTTCTTAATATCATACTTAAAATTTCTTTCAGCGAAGCTTTAAACAAAGATATTCTTGCACAGGGGGAGTTATTGAGCACAAAGCTTTTTGGAATTTATCTTGAAGAACAAAAGATAGATCATGTATGGCTGCCTGCTTTGGATTTTATGACGATTGATATGGTTGATGAACCACAGATCGGCAGCATAAAAGTTAAGCTTACCCAATTACTTAATCGGTATAAGGAAACAAAACTTTTTATTACGCAGGGATACATTTGCCGCAATGCAAAAGGCGAGGTTGATAATTTAAAAAGAGGCGGAAGTGACTATTCAGCTTCGCTCATAGCAGCGGCAACTAATGCATCGGTTTGTGAAATATGGAGTGATATTGACGGCATGCACAACAGTGATCCCAGGATTGTGAACAATACCAAACCGATTGAGCAATTAAGTTTTGAGGAAGCTGCGGAGCTTGCCTATTTCGGAGCTAAAATTTTACACCCTGCCAGCATTTGGCCGGCACAGTATTTTAATATCCCGGTTAAATTATTAAATACTTTACAACCTTCTGCTAAAGGCACAATAATTAAAAGCGAAGCAGGAAGTGTAGGCGTAAAAGCAGTGGCAGCAAAAGATTACATCACTGCTATAAAAATTAAAAGCAGCCGCATGCTGCTTGCTTATGGTTTTTTAAGAAAGATATTTGAAATATTTGAAAAGTATCGCACTTCTATTGATATGGTAACCACTTCCGAAGTAGCAGTTTCATTAACTATTGATAATGATGCTTACCTGAAAGAAATAATTAAAGAGCTTGAGCTTTTTGGTACGGTGGAAGTTGATACCAATCAAACCATTGTTTCAATTGTGGGAAATGAGATAACAGAAACCAAAGATGTTCTCAGAAAAATTTTTGAAAGCATTCCTGAGATTCCTGTGAGGATGGTTAGTTACGGCGGAAGCAGGCATAATATTTCTTTACTGGTTTCAAGAGAATATAAAGAGCAAACAATGCAACGGCTAAATGAAGGATTGTTTGGTGAGTAGGTTTGTTACGTCCTTTGCGAGGACGGATTTACCGCCACTAATATTTCACTCCCATCTTTTTATAAATAAAGCTCATAAGCCACATCGGTCCTATCATTAAAAATTGAAGGTCTTTTAAAAAGGATGGTTTTTTACCTTCCACTTTATGCCCATAAAACTGTCCTATCCAGGCAAGCGCAAATAAAATAACACATACCAGCCATAATGGGGCAGAAGTATACACTTCTATCCAATAACAAATACCCAGGCATAGCAAGCCAAACAAAAGCATTCCTATCCAGATAGTTTTTGAGAGAGAAAAGTAATAAGCAGTGACCAACAGAATTAATATCATCGCAACATTTAATTGCAGTGTTGGCGTGAGTTGTACCGGAAGTTTAATACAATAAAACAAACCAACAATTGTAAAGAAAATAGTTGGCACGCAAATCCAGTGAATGATTTTATTGGTTTCATCCCGGTGGCTTTCACCATATTCATTAAGCCATTGATCAATTGGTTTCATTTGCAGAAATTTAAGTCTGCTAAATATATTTCATTTTTTGATTATCATCAGTTGCAATAAAATAAAAAACCCTCTGTTTAACAAAGAGTTTTTAATTCACTATTGGCAACTCACAACTCACAACTCATAGCTCACAATTATATAATCAGCATAGCATCTCCATAACTAAAGAAGCGATATTTATCTTTTATGGCTTTTTTATAAGCCTCCATCATAATGTCATAACCGGCAAATGCACAAGCCATTATCATTAAACTTGTTTTTGGCAAATGAAAATTGGTAACCAATGCATCAGCTATATTAAACTTGTATGGCGGGTGAATGAAATGATTTGTCCATCCTTCTGACGGCTTCAATAATTTTTGTGCTGTGAAAGAAGATTCCATTGCCCTCATAGTGGTTGTTCCGATGGAGCAAATTCTTCTGCCATTTTCTTTTGCTTTATTTACAATGTTGCAGGCTTCTTCTTCAATGCGATAATATTCTGCGTCCATTTTATGCTTGCTCAGGTCTTCCACTTCAATGGGGCGGAAAGTTCCAAGCCCTGTATGCAAAGTAACTTCTGCGAAGCGGATACCTTTTATTTCTAAACGCTTTATCAGTTCAGAGCTAAAATGCAAACCTGCAGTTGGCGCTGCAACGGCTCCTTCGTGCTTTGCATATACAGTTTGATAGCGTTCTTTATCTTCTTCATCAGGCTTGCGTTTTATATATTTTGGTAAAGGTGTTTCTCCCATAAAATGCAACATCTTTCTAAATTCTTCTTCAGTGCCATCCCATAAAAAACGGATGGTGCGTCCGCGGCTGGTAGTGTTATCAATAACTTCTGCAACCAGTTCATCACTTTCTCCAAAATATAATTTATTACCCACCCTTATTTTCCGGGCAGGATCTACAATAACATCCCACAACCTGTTTTGCTTATGTAATTCTCTTAATAAAAAAACTTCTATTTTAGCTCCGGTCTTTTCTTTGCGCCCATACATACGTGCAGGAAAAACTTTGGTGTTGTTTACAACAAATACATCTTTGTCGTCAAAGTAATCAAGAATGTCTTTAAAGTGCTTGTTCTCCATTTTACCGGTCTTTTTTTCTATCACCATCATACGGCTTTCCTCTCTTTTTTTAGTAGGATTTTGAGCGATAAGATTTAAAGGGAGATCAAATTTGAATTGTGATAATTTCATGTGTAATTATAGATTTAAAGTTAATTGACACATGCCATTTACTGTAGTGAAACAGAGATATGTCCCCGAAGTTTCGGGGCACTTATCATGTTACGGCATGATTTTTTAAGTGTGCAAAGGTAAGGTTTTGGATTGAGAATTTATTAATTGATAATGTTAGTATAAATTTTATATAACTATTACAATTACAATATTTGGTGATTTATTTTGTTATATGCATCTTTATATAAACCCCTATTTTAGTGGCTAAATTGTATCCGCAGCGTTTATTTATTGTTTTTGCAATAGCCCTCATGCTGTTTTCTGCAAATGCTTTTCCCCAAAAAATTTCTAAAAAATATCCAAGCCTTTTATGGGAGATCACAGGCAATGGATTAAAAAAGCCCTCTTATTTATTCGGCACTATGCATGTGAGCAACAAAATGGTTTTTCATTTGCCCGATTCATTTTATCATGCCATTAAAAGTGTGGAGACTGTTGCACTGGAATTAAACCCTGATGTATGGCAGGGGCAAATGGTAAAGTTTGACCAGCTGCAACTTAATTACAAAAATTTTACACAGGCAGCCAGCAGCGATTATCTTAATGAAAAATCTTTTCAGTTAGAGAAATATGAAGATGAGTTAAAGACTGCCTTAAGTTCAGAGCCTACTGTTGTTAATAGCCTTTTATACCGAAGCTACAAAAGCAAAGAAGATTTTGAAGAAGATACTTTTTTAGACTTATATATTTTTCAGACAGGCAAAAAATTGGGAAAGAGAACCACCGGCGTAGAAAATTATTATGAAACTGAAAAAATTGTATTAGAAGCTTATGCAGATATGGCTAAAGAGAAAGACAGGAAAACAATTGATACCGACGGTGAATCCATGAGCGATATTGCGCAAAAAATGGAAGATGCTTATCGGGCAGGTGATTTAGACCTGCTTGATTCATTAAGTGATATGATGGATCCTTCTGATGCTTTTAGAAATAAATTTTTGTATAAGAGAAACGGGATACAGGCTAATTCAATTGATACTATTCTTAAAAAAAATTCTTTATTTGTTGGTGTAGGTGCTGCACATCTTGCGGGTAATAAAGGAGTAATTGAACTGCTTCGGAAAAAAGGATATATACTGCGTCCCATTATAATGTCTGCCAGCAGCAGTTTTCAAAAAGACCAGGTAGATAAATTAAAAGTGCCGGTAAAGTTTATTACCAATTCTCCTGAAGACGGATTTTATAAAGTTGATGTACCGGGATCTTTATACAAAATGGCAAGCGATGTTTCAGGTTTGGACAGAAGGCAGTATGCAGATATGAGCAATGGAACCTATTACCTTTTAACAAGAGTGAAAACGCATGCCGCTTTTATTGGTAATACTGAAGATCAGGTTTTAAAAAAAGTTGATAGTCTTTTATATGAAAATATTCCCGGTAAGATCATAAAGAAAACGGTGATCAAAAAAAATGGTTACAGCGGTTATGATATAACCAATAAAACAAGGCGTGGAGATATACAGCGTTACCAGATATTTATAACACCTTTTGAAGTGCTGGTATTTAAAATGAGCGGAAAAGAAAATTATGTTGAAGGTGCAGAAGCAGAAAAATTCTTTTCTTCTATTCAATTGAAAGAACCTGTTACGGGATGGATAAATTTTGAACCCAGTCAAGGTGGCTTCAAAATAAAATTACCGCAACAGCCACACGAATTTCTTAACACATCTACCGAAGATAATATTGACAGGTGGGAGTATGAGGCGGTTGATAAAAATAAGGGGGATGCATTTCTCATCCTGAAAAAAACAGTAAATAATTTTCGTTTTTTAGAAGAGGATACATTTGATCTGGGTTTAATGGAAGAATCATTTAAACTGTCTGCGTTCATTAAAGCACAGCAGCAGCGAAACATTTCAAGCTTTAATGGGTACCCGGCTATGGATGTGCAGGCAACTTTAAAAGATGGGCGAATTATAAAAGCAAAATTCATTATTAAAGGTTCTCATTATTATTTACTTGCTGCTGCCTGTAAAAATTCAAACGCTGATCTTAGAGACTTCTTTTCTTCTTTTCAATTCACTTCTTTTAAATATCCGCAGGGACAAAATTTTGTTGATACATTTCTTCATTATACGGTAACTACTCCGATAATTCCCGAGCTGGAAGAAAATTTAAGGGCATTGATAGAAAAGATGGGAAACGATGGAGGCTATAGGTATGGTTTTCCAAATGTTGACACTTATTGGCCAAAAGCAAGGAATGCATTGTTTAAAAGCGATAGCACCGGAGAAATAATTGCGGTAGCTATGCAGCAATATCCTAAATATTTTTATGTAAAAGATTCTTCAGTTTTTTGGAAAGACGAAATAAAAGATTACCTGGCAAGAACTGATTTTGTGCTTGCTAAGAAAGATTATTTTAAAACTAATGACGGACTTACGGGTTATAAATTAATTTTAAGAGATACCAATTCTTCCCGTCAGGTAAACCGTTTATTGCTTTTAAAAAATGACAGGCTCTACCGCATAGTTTCTATGGGAGATACACTGAATGCAGAAAGTGATTTTGTAAAAAATTTTTATGCAACATTTCATCCGCAGAACAGCCAGCCTGAACGAAATATTTTTACCAGTACTATTGATAGCTTTCTGGATGATTTTTTTAGTGCTGATAGTGCAACACATGCAAAGGCGCAGGCTTCCATTTCAAACATTTATTATACAAAGAATGATATTCCTAAACTGGTAAACACAATTAACAGGTTAAAGTATGGTGATAAAGATTATTTGGACAGCAAATCCCGTTTTATTGCGGAGCTTGGTTATATAACTGATACAACTGTTACCGCTACTATTGTAAATGCACTGAAAGATATCTATTACAAAACCGCAGATACAAGTACTTTTCAAAATATGGTATTAAAGGCACTGGCAAAAAATAAAACCAGGCAGTCATATACATTATTAAAAGAATTGATTTTACAGGACCCGCCTGTGTTTGCAACCAATTATGAATACAGTTCTTTTTTCGCCGACATAAACGACTCTCTTTTTTTAGCAAGACAGTTATTTCCTGAAATTTTACAACTTTCTACAATTGAAGATTATAAAGACGAATTAAATTCTCTTTTAGTAACTCTCGTTGATAGTAATTTGATTAGCGCTAAAGACTATGAAAATTATTATACTAAAATTTATTTTGATGCAAGAATAGAATTAAAAAAGCAGCGGGGAAAAGATGAAAAAATAATCGAGCGGGAAAAAAACAAGGAGGATAATGACGAGCAAAAAACTTATCCTGTTTATAATTATCCAAATTCAAAAACAGGGCTCGATGATTATGCAGTTTTGCTGATGCCATTTTATGACAAGCCTCAGGTACAAAATTTCTTTGAAAAACTTTTATATTCCAGGGATCAATCACTGCAATTAAGCACAGCAGTATTAATGTTGCATAACAAAAAATATGTGCCTGATAGTTTATTATTAAACCTGGCATCAAAAAATGAGTATCGCATCAAATTATACAAAGCTTTGGAAACCGCAGAACTTACAAATAAGTTTCCGCTGCGATATAAAAACCAAATTGATATTGCAAAAAGTATTTTATCCACAGATAAAATAGATTCCATTGTTTATATAACAAACAAGCCCATAACTTTCCGTAATAATAAAGGATTGGTATATTTTTTTAAATACCGTATTAAAAAAGAAGATGGATGGAAGATAGGTATCAGTGGCTTACAGCCTGAAAATATTAACGAGGTAAGCAGTAACAGCAAGCTTGTTAAGTTGACAGATAAAAGAATAAGATATGATGAACCCTTGAATGATCAGTTAGAGAAGCAATTAAAAAAACTTTTATTCTCCCTAAGTAAAAGCGGTAAAAGTTTTTATCAGAGCGAAAATTATAGCAGATTTAGAAAAGATGATTATTAATTAAACCACAATTCCTTTGGGTATAGAGGCTATCAATTTTTTTGTATAATCTTTTTTGGGATGGAAGTACACCTCATCAGCAGTACCGCTTTCTTCTATTCTTCCTTTATTCATCACCATTATTCTGTCGCTGATGTAGCGCACTACAGAAAGATCGTGTGAAATAAAAATGGAAGTGAATCCGAATTCCTTTTTAAGATCATTTAATAAATTCAACACCTGCGCCTGCACGCTTACGTCCAGCGCTGAAACACTTTCATCACAAATTAAAAAATCCGGGTTCAATCCTAATGCTCTTGCAATACAGATGCGCTGCCTTTGCCCGCCGCTGAATTCATGAGGATAGCGATTAAAATGTTCAGGCTTCAGATTTACTTTTTCTAATAATTCCATCACTTTATCCTTTCGCTGTTTATTGTTTTGCAGCAAGCCATGAATTTTCATTGGTTCCTGTATAGCGCTGCCAATAGTTATACGTGGATTAAGTGATCCATAAGGATCCTGGAAAATGATCTGGATATCTTTTCTCATTCTTCTCATTTCCTTTTTTTCTATGTGCGCTATATCTTTTCCGTCAAATAAAATATTTCCTCCGGTCGGTTCAATCAATCTTATCAAAGCCCGTCCCAGTGTGGTTTTGCCGCAGCCACTTTCTCCAACCAAGCCAACCGTTTCACCTTTCAGTATTTCAAAGCTTACATCATCAACTGCTTTGAATTCTAAGAGTGGTTTTCCAAAAAAATTCTTTCTTACAGGAAAATAAACTTTAAGGTTTTTAACTTTTAGTATTGGAGTTGAAGATTGAATGTCCGATGTTCGATGTACGATGTCAGATGTTATTTGGATATTTTCCTCATTACTTGTCACTGATAACTTATTACTTGCTTTTGTCTCATCATGCAAAAAGTCACTAACCACCGGCAGCCGTTTTCCTTTTGAGTGTAACACAGGGCGACAAGCCAGCAGCGCTTTTGTATAAGGATGTTGGGCATTTAAAAAAATATCTTTTGTACTGCCTGCTTCCACAACGCTGCCTTTGTACATTACAATTACTTTGTCAGCAATCTCTGCTACCAGGCTAAGATCATGTGTAATATAGATAACACCCATTTCATATTGCTGCTGTAAATTTTTTATCAGTTGCAGGATGGTTTTTTGTACTGTTACATCAAGCGCTGTTGTTGGTTCATCTGCAATCAATAATGATGGATTACAGCTCATAGCCATTGCGATCATCACTCTTTGTTTTTGTCCGCCGCTTAATTGGTGAGGATAACGATCTAAAATATTTACAGGGTCGGGGAGTTGCACCTGCTCAAATAATTCGATAGTTTTTTTTCTTGTAGAATTTTTATTTTTTTTCTCATGTGATTGTATTGCTTCCATTACCTGGCTGCCGCATGTTTGTACAGGATTGAGTGATGTCATTGGTTCCTGGAAGATCATTGCAATTTGATTTCCGCGGATATCTCTCATTTCCGGTTCAGACAATTTTAGCAGATCTATTTGTTTATTTTGATCTTTTGAAAATAGAATTTCTCCCGATGCATATTTTGCAGGAGGGCTTTGCAGTAACTGTAATATTGATAAAGATGTAACTGTTTTACCAGAACCGGATTCGCCAACAATAGCTACAATTTCTCCTTTATTTATTTCAAGAGAAATATTTTTAATGGCAGAAGTGTTGCCATATTCTGTTTTAAAATCAACAGAGAGATTTTTTATTTGAAGAAGAGGAAACAACTAGTGAAAAGTTATAAGTAATTAGTGAAAAGTGATAAGTGATAAGTTGTTCGGTTCATCTGCACATCAAAACTTCAGATGCCTTACTGTTAAGCCATTATTCATTAACTGTTTTAATGAATCCACGCCGATCTTTAAATGTCTTTCAACAAACTGTGCAGTAACACTAACATCGCTTGCTTCTGTTTTTACGCCTTCAGGAATCATTGGCGAATCACTAACCAGCAATAAGGCTCCGGTAGGAATTTTATTAAAGAAGCCAACCGTAAAAATAGTTGCTGTTTCCATATCAATGGCATAAGCTCTTATTTTTTGCAGGTATGCTTTCAGTTCATCATCATGTTCCCACACTCTGCGGTTGGTTGTATAAACAGTACCTGTCCAGTAGTCGAATTCATACTCTCTTATGGTTGTTGAAATAGCTTTTTGCAATGCGAAAGCGGGTAATGCCGGAACTTCGGGTGGAAAATAATCATTGGACGTTCCTTCGCCTCTTATTGCTGCAATTGGTAAGATCAAATCGCCAATCTTATTTCGTTTTTTCAAGCCTCCGCATTTGCCCAAGTATAGTACTGCTTTGGGTTGTATGGCGCTCAGCAGATCCATTATAGTGGCTGCTGTAGGGCTTCCCATACCAAAATTTATAATAGTTATATTATTTGCAGTTGCGCATTGCATTGGCTTATCCAATCCTACAATTTTTGCTGTATTCCATTCTGCAAACATGGTTACATAATTGCTGAAGTTGGTAAGCAAAATATATTCGCCAAAATTTTCAAGTTTCTCGCCTGTATAGCGTGGCAGCCAATTTTCTACTATCTCTTTTTTTGTTTTCATCTATGTTGATTAATGTAATAGTTGTTTATTTGCCATTGATAAAAGTACAAAATAATTATCGGGGTTTAATTATGATCAAAATCAATTATCCTGAACATACTTTTAAAATAAAAAAAGAAAATAATATTGAATTAATTTTTGATCCGTTCCGTAAACGCTGGTTTACATTAACCCCTGAAG
>CABDZC010000315.1_pt1 | contig 11087 bp, 10 predicted proteins | sample 3132071 | NCBI WGS metagenome assembly CABDZC01 (sample SAMEA5534339, study PRJEB31848) | metagenome | biome: tundra; feature: field; material: soil | place: USA | collected 2013-05 | depth 0.45 m | reverse complement strand
TTCAAAGTCTTTCATTCCTTTTATTTCTCCCTGTGCATCTATCTTCCCATCTGCTATCATTAATTTCAATCGCCATAAAAGATATGCATCGCCTGTTGTATCTTTTGATTTTGCCCAAAGGGCTCCTTGTTGAGAAAAAAATGAATGGAACAGTTTGTTTACTTTTTGCCAATCTGTTGTAATGAATTTTAAAAGCTCAGCATCGTAATAATCATAATCATGCTGGATAAGCTTTTTCCCGCCTTCCAATGTTCTTACACCTTTATTTTCGTTGCAAAGCTTTGTCCATTCGTCAGGATCAACTTCAAATTCACTTGAAGTTATTTGTCGTGCTAACTTTTTCGCTTTCAGAAATTCTTTTGCCGGTATCTCAAAAATGTTTGTTGGATAAAAAATATGTCCCTTGTCATTTATAAAAGGGAGATTGTTGAGATATAAAATAAATATTCTTCCCTGAAGATCTTTTAACCGGCTCATGAGCCAATAATATCCTGATACATCATGTTTGTTTTGTGCAGCCCATATCCATATTATTTCTTCAGGATCATTATTTAATCTTTCAATTAATTCTGCAACAGTTTTGTTATCATCCACTTCACCGGTATCAACTTTGCCGTCATAATCTCCACCAGCCAAAACCTCACGCCACCACTGTTTACGGGCTTCAATACCTTCTTCTGAAAAAATATCAGCAATAGGTCCCACAGCATAATCATCTTTTACCTGGATAATATCTCCCTGCAGGGTATCATCCAGATCAAAACTTTTTTTTAATGCAGCAACATCTGCTTCCTGAAAAACTATATGAATCATTGCTGATTATTTTTTTGAGTTATTAAATAGTATACACAGGTAGTAAAATAATCACGGATATACGGAATGCTTTTTAAAATTGGCAATTGCTTTCGGGCCTTCCAGCCAAATTTATATTTATAAATAGGATTGATTAAATAATGCGTTTTATTGATAACCCTGTAATTCGTTTGCTTTACAATCTTCTCAAATCTTTCAATTGAAATACCGGTATCTTTTATTTCTAACAGATCTTCTGCAGGCTCATTAAATTTCATCAATACCCATTTGTATAATTTTTTTGGCAACAGGTGGTAATAAGGAAACTTACTCAGTAATTTGCTTTTGCACATTTGCTGGTGCCCGCCAAATGGCATCTGCCATGGAGGAAATCCAAAAAATATAGCTCCTTGCGGAAGCAACAGATCATGTAATCTTTGCAAAAGTTTTTTTTGATCGTGAATATGCTCAATCACATCTTTCATTATGATCAGATCAAATCTTCCTCCTGATTCCTGCTCCGTTACTTTATAAATATCTTTTGCGATAAACCTGATTTTTTTTTCTTCAATTTCATTTTTTAAAAGCTCATGTGCAAGTTGTAACCTGCTTTCATGCAGCTCCACTCCTACACCTATACAACCTCTTTTAATAAATGCAGCTAAAACACCTCCTTCGCCACAGCCGATCTCTAAAACCCTGTTACCTTGCTTTAATTCAACTTTTTTTTCGATAAACGGAATAACATATTCTTCAGCATTTTCAAGTTGTATCTCAAAATATCTTTTCTTGTCAGTATGAAATTCAAACATAGTTTTTATATTCCGCTAACTTCAGCCAAATCTAATTCAACCTTTAAATTATCAATAATAAAATCCTGCCGGGATGGAGTATTTTTTCCCATATAATATTCCAGCAATTGCTGAATGTGCACTTCAGGTAAAAGCATAACCGGCTGCAGACGTATATTCTCCCCGATAAATTTTCCAAACTCTTCAGGGGAAATTTCTCCAAGTCCTTTGAACCTTGTGATCTCTGGTTTGCTTCCCAGTTTTTTTATTGCCTTCTGCTTTTCATTTTCATCATAGCAATAAATGGTTTCCTGCTTGTTGCGAACCCTGAACAAAGGAGTTTCTAAAATATAAACATGACCATTTTTTACTAGATCAGGAAAGAATTGCAAGAAGAAGGTCATCAGCAGCAACCGGATATGCATACCATCCACATCGGCATCTGTGGCAATAACAATATTATTGTAGCGAAGCGTATCATAACCCTCTTCGATATTGAGTGCATGCTGCAATAAACTAAATTCCTCATTTTCATACACCACTTTTTTTGTAAGCCCGAAACAATTCAAAGGCTTTCCACGTAAGCTAAACACGGCCTGCGTTTCAACATTTCGAGATTTGGTGATAGAACCGCTTGCACTGTCCCCTTCTGTAATAAAAATGGTGCTCTCTTTTTGCTTTTCTATAATAGCATCTTTGTTCTTTCCCTCTGCTGCATCATTTAAATGAAAGCGGCAATCTCTTAATTTTTTATTATGAAGATTTGCTTTTTTGGCTCTTTCATTTGCCAGTTTTTTTATTCCTGCTAATTCCTTTCTTTCTCTTTCATTTTGTTCGATCCTCTTTTTTAATGCTTCTGCTGTAGAAGGGTTTTTATGAAGGAAATTATTTAATTCTTTACCCAAAAAATCGCCAATAAAATTCTTTACACTTGGCCCGCCTTCATACATTATTTGTGAACCCAACTTTGTTTTTGTCTGGCTTTCAAAAACCGGTTCCTGAACCCTAACACTAATGGCTGCACAAATGCTTCCTCTAACATCAGAAGGATCATAATCTTTTTTATAAAACTCACGGATCGTTTTTACCAATCCCTCTTTAAATGCAGATAAATGTATACCGCCCTGTGTTGTGAATTGCCCATTTACAAAACTGTAATACTCTTCCCCATACTGATTTTCATGCGTAAGTACTATTTCAATATCTTCTGCTTTTAAATGAATTATCGGGTAGCGTAATTCATCTTCATTTGTTTTACGCTGAAGCAGATCAAGCAATCCGTTTTTACTTACATACCTTTTGCCATTGTAATTAATTACAAGCCCTGCATTTAAAAAACAATAATTCCAGAATTGATTTTCTAAAAAATCGGAGAGGTAATAGTAGTTCTTAAAAATTTGTTCATCAGGAGTGAATGTAATTTCTGTTCCATTTTCTTCTGTTGTTCTCTCTTCTTTTTTATCAGATATTAAAACACCTTTTTTAAATTCTGCAGTTTTTTGCTTGCCTTCACGATAAGCGGTCACTTTAAAATAATCACTCAAAGCATTCACCGCTTTCGTTCCCACACCATTCAGCCCCACACTTTTTTGAAAAGCTTTGCTATCATACTTTGCCCCGGTGTTTATTTTACTTACCACATCTACCACTTTACCTAATGGAATCCCTCGTCCATAATCCCTTACAAATACGGTTTTGTTTTTAATGCTCACATCCACATGCTTTCCAAAGCCCATTGTGTGTTCGTCAATACAATTATCAATTACCTCTTTTAATAAAACATAAATACCATCATCAGGACTGCTGCCATCACCAAGCTTGCCAATGTACATGCCCGGACGCAGGCGGATATGCTCTTTCCAATCAAGGCTTTTTATGGATTCTTCATTATACTCAAACAGGTTTTTATTCTCTGCCATTTCAACTCCGGTATTTAAAATTTCTGCAAATTTAATTAAAGGACATCAAGGCACATTTTTTCAACTTTTAACACCTGTGTATAAGTTTACAAGCCTGAATTGAAATCTGCATTTTTTGTGAGATGGAATATATTTGAACTTCACTTTTAAAAATTTAAAATGAAAAAAATTATTTTTTTATTATTTATATCTGCTTCTATTGGTTTTATAAGTTGCAAAAGCAACAAGCCTAAAGATCTGATTGTTAATTCCCGCATTTGCGGGATTTTTTATTGTATTACTGAATTGTAATAGTTTTATCATAAAATATATGAATTTAGATCTATCAGGTAAATATGCAATTGTATGTGGAAGTACACAAGGGCTTGGATTTGCTTCAGCAAGAGAGCTGGCATTATTGGGAGCGAATGTTACATTAGTTGCAAGAAATGAAGAAAAATTAAAAGAAGCAGTTACAAAGCTTGATACATCAAAAGGGCAAAAGCATAATTATTTTGTTGCTGATTTTCAATTTCCTGAACAGGTAAAAAGTGCAGTTCAAAATCATCTTGCTGCTCATTCTACAGTAAATATTTTGGTAAACAATACCGGCGGACCGAAGGGTGGTGCAGCGCTGGAAGCCAATGCTGAAGAGTATCTTCAGGCATTTAACAGTCACCTTATCTGTAATCATATATTAATGCAGGCAGTTGTCCCTTCAATGAAATCTTCCGGTTATGGACGCATAATAAATATTATTTCAACTTCAGTAAAACAGCCTATTCCGGGGCTTGGTGTGTCCAATACAATTCGTGGAGCTGTTGCAAGCTGGGCTAAAACTTTGGCCGGCGAATTAGGACAATTTGGAATAACAGTTAATAATGTTTTGCCCGGATATACTAAAACAAGCCGCTACGATTCTTTGATGCGAAACAAAGCAACTGCCACAGGAAAATCACTGGATGAAGTTGAAAAAAGTTTGGTTACAGACATTCCTTTAAAAAGAATTGGCACTCCGGAAGAATTTGGCGCTGCCGTTGCATTTCTTTGCACCCCTGCTGCCGGATATATCAATGGAATAAATTTACCCGTAGATGGCGGAAGATTACAAACATTATAATAATTACCTGCGATTTTCAGAATGTGATTTTATAAAATCTGACACTAAATAACTTATTAATTTTCCGGTGCTGATATTCTCTCTGTCATCATCACATTTTGTAGCGCCTTCACAAATATGCAGGTAAGCCACCTTAGCATCTGTTGCAACAAAATTCAGATATTGCCTGGCATGTAAAGTTGAAATTCCACATGGTGTTAACGCACTGCTTAAAATATTTTCAATACTATCAAGATCGAGCTCTATTGCTGTATAGGTTTCTTCTGTAAAACCTGTGGCATGAGCAATTGCCTGTATAAAATTTTTCTTCTCATGAATAAAAATATCTTCGTAAGTAATACAATCAATAAAAGGATTATTGACAATATCCATCCATACATTTTGTTGTAAATAATTTTCATGCAATCCTATAATGCAATATTTATTCAGATAACCATCTTCATCAGCATAACGAAATGCATTACCACTATGTCTTCCTTCAACCGGTCTGTAATCAGCATGAGCATCTAAATTGATACAATTAATTTGAGACAGGGGAAGAAGATCTGCTTTGTGTAACCCTTTAGCAGCACCTTTTATAGCGGGATAGGCATTGTTATGCCCGCCGCCAATTATTACAGGTATCTTTTTATACTGGGTTATGATCTTTACTAAATTCTCCACCTCTTCATCAATTGCATTTACAGCGTGGCGGTATGCTTCAATTTTTTCATCAGGAGTTGCTGCATTCGATTCTATTAAAAATTTAAGATCCTTAAAATCAAAATGCCCCAGCAGTAAAATATTCTCACCACTTAAAAAATCGTTACTCTGGATATTTAAAAATGAAGATAAAAAAGGAAACCATGCAGAATCTGCACCGCCAATTCCCTGGTTTGCTTTAACACCAATATCTTCAGGAATTCCAAATAAAATATAACTACAAGTTGTTTGCTGCAAAGTATCTTCCAGGGAGGCTTTATCTGCAATACAGTTTATCCGCTCACCTAATTTAGTTTCAAACTTTCGCACATGAGTAAGCATTAAAATATCCTGCTTGTTGTAAAATTTAAAATGCTTCATAAAGGGAAGTTAGGTAAATGTGCTGATTTGCAAATGTGCAGATATGCAAATTGTAAAAAGAAAATATTTTGGTAGCCGGCAGAAGTGCTACTATTAAGCATCGTTGTGTCACTCACTTGTACTTTGAGTTCTTTATGCAGCTTTTAGTGAAGCGAAGAAAGTAGTATAAAGACCCGAAGCAATATAGTATTAAACTTTACTATGAGATTAGTTTCACCTAACTTACCAGAACTTCTTTAGTTGTTTTTAAATCCGGCTCGCAAAGACGTGAAATTATTTTTACCTTACATACATAAATCACCACTTATGAAACTCTTTAAAAAAAGGGAACCACAAACAGTTGAAGTAAAAGGAAATCCGCTTGTTTGTCCTATCTGCTCAAACAATCTTTTTTGGACAAGAGATGTTTTTGTACGTAAAGGTTTATTTAGAAGAGAATGGTCAAAAACTTTTGTTTGTTCTGAGTGTACTTATACCTTCTGGTTTTGGAGTTAAAAAAATTCCTTAAATAAACTCTCCACCGATCATCACTTTATCAATCAGATTATTTCCAAAAGAATAAGGCAGATAAGCAAGTGATGGAATTGGTTTGGTGAAAATAAGATTTGCTTTTTTGCCAACAGTAATACTGCCTAACTGTTCACCTAATTCCATTGCGTAAGCGCCATTGATAGTTGCTGCATTAATTGCTTCTTCCGGCAGCATCCTCATTTGAATGCAGCTTAAGGCAACAACAAAATTCATATTACCACTTGGTGATGAGCCGGGATTATAATCTGATGCCAGCGCTACAGCAGCGCCACTATCAATGAGTTGCCTTGCGGGCTGCAATGGCATATGAAGAAAAAATGCAGCGGTAGGAAGCAAAGTGCAAAGAGGCCTCCCCCCTGCCCCCTCCGGTGGAGGGGGGGAAGAAAGTAATTCAATTTCTTTTTCCGTCAAAGTTTCAAGATGATCAAGAGAAACAGCATTAAGTTTAATTCCGGCTTCAATTCCGCCTATGCTGTTTAACTGGTTTACGTGAAGCTTAGGCTTTAGTCCGTATCCTAATCCTGCATTACAAATTGTTTCGGTTTCCTTAGCAGAAAAAAATCCATCTTCACAAAACACATCTATATAATCAGCCAGTTTTTCTTTGGCAATAACAGGGAGCATTTCATTAATGATGAGATCAATATAGCCCTGGTGGCTCTCTATAAATTCTATTGGAAATGTATGTGCTCCAAGGAAAGTTGACTTAATAGATAGAGAAGATTTTTCTTTAAGCTTTTTAATAACTCTCAGCATTTTCAATTCGCCTTCCACAGATAATCCATATCCGCTTTTTATTTCTATGGCACCTGTCCCAAGTTTACTAACTTCTTCCAAGCGCTTCCATGCCTGGTTAAATAATTCATCTTCTGAAGTTTCATTTAATTTTTTTGCAGAGTTTAAAATTCCGCCGCCTTTTGCAGCTATTTCTGCATAGCTCAATCCTTTGATCTTATCTACAAATTCATTTTCCCTGCTGCCTGCAAATACAAGGTGGGTATGGCTATCGCACCAGCATGGCAATATAAACTGATCTGTAGCATAAATAGAATTTGATCCCGCAAAATGCGGGATGACGTTTGACATCTCACCATATTCAGCAATTATTCCATCTTCTATAATTAAATATGCATTTTCAATTACAGGTAATTCTGCCAACTCCTTACCTCTTAACAAATGAGTTTGCTCTCTTACATTTACCAGTTGTTTTATATTAGTTATGATTTGTGAGGACATACTTCTTATTTCTTATTTCTTATTACTTACTTAATTTTAAATGGATGAGCCTCTGTAGTAAGAACTACTTTTTTCAGATCAAGAACATTATCCTGTGCAAATATGAGGTAAGCATATTTAAAGGTTTCTGCAAATAAAAAACTATGCATAGAATTTATTTTTTCAAAAGTTGTTACACTTTTTAATGAAGCAAAGCCTGCCTCTGTGCGGCAATGGGTAAGAATATCATCTACCATTCTTTTTGCCATAAAAAGATATTGTTTATCTTTTGTTAGCCGGTATAAATAAAAACAACTTTCTAAATTTTCAGGACGCAAAACATAATAAGCCGATAATATTGAATCGGTTTTAAAATTAAATTCTTCAGGCTCAATGTTGAATTTGGTCCACATATAATAATTAGCTTTTTGGATCTCCTTTGCGGTTTTTATATCGCCTGAATATGCCAATAGTCCTGCAATAAAAGCATCCAATGCACCATAAGTAGATGACGTTTCAATTCCTGTATTCATATCAACATGTATGCAAAACCATCCATTATTTTGTTTGCTGATAAGATATTTTTTTATTGCATTAACAGAAACATCCCACGCATTCTTAAAATCTTTATCACCAAATAACTTCCACGATTTATATAAGTATTCATAATAAGAATCTATGTAACCGCTGACGTGACTTTGAGTGCTTATCCATGTGCCGGTGTTTACATTTATTACTTCACCTACTAAATTTATTTGGCTTCTTTTGTTATAAACCGCCATGATGGCTTTTTTAGCAGCATTATAATAAATAGGGTTACCTGTTAGTTTTGAAAGTTTTCCAAATTCCATCATCAGTGTTCCAATTTCTGCGGGGTTATTAGCAGAATCTCTTATTGCACCTGTTTGAAGATTAATGTACCTGTAAGGCATACCGGTAGGCGTATTAAAACATGGCATTAATCTTTTACCCAGATCGTCTGCAAGGTTTAAGAACTTTTTATTTCTATCCAATTCATAAGCGGTAAGCAACCCTCCAAGCAAACGAATTGTTATTTCAAATACCTGTACATCCTGGTTAATATTAAAATCAAGTTTTTGTAAGATGATATTTTTTGCTTCATTAGCTTCTTCTTTTAAACCTAATAAAACAAAGGTATCAAAAGCATCAACGGGAGTCATTAACATCGATTGCTTATACCATACTTCCGGTTCTTTGGTTAATGGTTTCAGATCATCAGCGCCCCATGCATATTGCTTATATCCTTTCCAGGCATGCTTTACAGCTTCCTTTACATTTGTCCTCATTTCAGCTTTCATCTTTTCTGTGAAAGCTGGCGAAGTATTTTGCGCAAATGCAGATTGTATGAGGAAAATAAAAATAAAAAAATTAGAGATCTTTTTCATTGCGTTTAATGGCAATGCTAATGTAAGTGTAATAGTTTAATTTATTACAATCAGAACAAAGGGTACATTCAAAGAAAAATTTAAGGCCAGGAAGAGTAAAAAATAATACTGTGGAGTTAAATAACCCCACAGTAAATTATAATATTAGACATTAGTATTGCTCACTGTGGTTTTGTTTCCCATACCCATTACGGCACCTACAACAGCTCCTGTAATAGCTGATATCACCGTAAAAGTTGCTACATCGGCTAACATAGCGTGCTTGCTGGTAATGTTGGTAGTTGCATACATTATTAAATCATATGAACTGCTCATAAAAAAGCCCAAAATACCACCGGTAATTAACCCGGAAGAAAGAGAAGATACACCTGACTTAGAGAAAACGTAAGCCAAAAGAAATCCTGATAATAAATTTCCTAAAATTAATGCCCACCAGATAAATTGATCCATAGCTTTGTCAACCCCTGTTGCAGTGCCGGGATGACCCTGAAAATACTGAGCAAGAAGATGTCCGTAAAATAACCATCCAAGAAGAAAATAAACTACTCCTCCAACGATTCCGCCAATGAGAAATTTTTTTGTGTTCATAACAAATTGTTTTGGTGAAAAAATATAATTAAAAAATGTATACTATTTAGCCGAAGATATTTTTCATTTGAAAGCTAAAGGTGAAAGTCGCAGAAAGCTTAGAAGTTTAAGATAGGAATTAGATGTAACATACATTAAAAGACTCAAATTCAAAAAAAATGAAATCACATTTTTCACACATTTTTATGGCCTGTTTTCATTTGCTTTAAGCAACCTCAGGAAATTACCACCTAAAATTTTACGGATATCTTTTTTACCATATCCTCTTGCTAATAATTCTTTTGTAATTAAAGGAAAATCTGTAACACTGTTTAGTTGCTGAGGCGTGGAATTAATGCCGTCAAAATCGGAGCCAAGCCCCACATGATCGACACCAATTAATTTTACAATATAATCAAGATGATCAAACAATAAATGAAAGGGCGCTTTCATTGCATCAACCTCATCTTTGTATTTGGCGTTTAAAACTTTATTAGCTGCAGAAGACCCAATGTTGGTTTTGAGCAGTGAATCTCTTTCTTCCTTATGCCTTCGTAAAAATTCCCTTTCTTTTTTATCATAAGTACTATCTAAAAACCCAGAGAAAAAGTTTAAATGGATTACCCCGCCATTTTTACCTACGGCTTTTATCTGGTCATCTTTTAAATTGCGATATGCAGGACATAAATTATATACGCAGCTATGAGAAACCAAAACTGGTTTTGTTGTTGTACTGATAGCATCCCAAAAAGTTTTTTCCCCTACATGACTCAGATCTACTAACATTCCCAACTCATTCATCCGCTTAACCACGTTTCTTCCAAAATCATTCAAACCCTTTGGCTGATGCAGTAAAGAATCTCTTGTCTCTTCCATTGCAGAGGTTGCCCATGGAGTGGAATTATTCCATGTCAGTGTCATGTATCGGGCACCTCTTTTATATAAGCTGTCTAATTTATTAAGATCATTTTCAATCATATGCCCGCCTTCAACACCAATCATTGCAGCAAGCTTTTTATTGTGTACTGTTTTTAATAATTCATGCGATGTAAACACGATTGTCATCTTACCTGCATTACGTAAAGCAGTAGCGTATAAAGTATCAATCTGGCGGTTGGCATACGCAAAAGGCTTTGGCTGGCTGCCATCGCACCAAATAGAAAATATCTGCACATCAATACCTCCTTCTTTAAATCTTTGCAGATCAGAATGTGTTTTGCCGGTTAAGTCCTGATCAAAACTATATCCATTCTCAATACATTTACTAAGAATATCATTATGGGTATCTACTACAATAGCTTTATTATGTAACTTTTGATATGATTGAGCCTGCGTTGAAAAAAATAAAAAGATTATTGAAAGGAAGGTAAAAAATAATTTCATATATGATTAAAATTGATAGGAAATACTATTCAATTAACAATTTACTTCTTCCGTTTGATAAAAACAAAAAGCTCTGCGAAGAAGTTGTTTTATTATCATCGCAAGCGGCTAACGAACCCGCAACTAATAATACTAATAAAATCTTTTTTCATTTTTGTTAACAGTTTTTAAATTAATTACTAATTATAACATAAACTATAAAAGGTAACTTTGAATTTATTTTCTGTTCATAGAGGAAAATTTAAAAAATCAGGTAAAATTATTCGGCTGAATCTGTATTCAAAGTTTAGTCACATTTTTTTCACAACGGGCTTTTCATCAG
>CABDZC010000306.1_pt1 | contig 11237 bp, 8 predicted proteins | sample 3132071 | NCBI WGS metagenome assembly CABDZC01 (sample SAMEA5534339, study PRJEB31848) | metagenome | biome: tundra; feature: field; material: soil | place: USA | collected 2013-05 | depth 0.45 m | reverse complement strand
ATTGCAGTTAGAAGCTTTTGGTCCGGGCAGTTTATTTAGTGTAAATTTTGATATGCGCTTTGCTAAAAAAGAAAATGGGCTGGGAGTAAGAGCTGGTTTCGGAGGTTCCCCACTCGGAGTGTTGGGGGAATCATGTAACAGAGGAGCACAAATCAGTTTACCTCTTGGTTTAAATTATCTTATTGGTAAACATAAGCATTATGTTGAGCTGGGTGCCGGAATTGTATTAACTATTATTGGAGGCACAAAAGTTTTATGCACCGGTATAAAAGAGGATTTTTTTAGTGATGAAACTCAAACGTATGAATATGTTTTAGCAGGATATCGTTATCAACCTAATGGCAAAAAAGGAATTACTTACAGAGCTTTTATTTCTCCGCTTTTTCAGCCTGATTTTCCAACAAAATTGTGGGGCGGCTTTAGTGTGGGATTCAGATTATAAATATTAGTAGCCTATATTTATTCATGGGTATCGGTTATAAAAATCATCTTATGATAAAAAGACTTATTCTTTCGATAGTTTTATTTGTATTTTATAATGATATAACTGCGCAAAAATCAACCAAAGCTTTATCCTTTGAATTAGGTAAGACCGGAATTATTTTCAATCTTAATTACGATCAGAAATTTTCAAAATTTGGTTTTCGTGTTGGTGTTGGTTCTAATTTCGATAAATATTTGAAAGCAATAACTTTCGGCGGAGGTCTATTTTATCTTATGGGGAAAGAAAAAAGTTTTTTTGAAGCAGGCGCAGAATTAAACTATTTAGGCATTGAGAAATTCAGCGATGATCAAAAAAGAGGGATTAGTTTAGTATATCCTAATTATGAAACCAAAACTTTTTTAGCAAATATTAATCTTGGTTACAGAGTTTATTCCAAAAAATTATTATTTCGTATTGGTGCATCGCCTTGTGTTACAAAAAACGAATTCATACCTGGCGGATATATAAGCATTGGTTTGGTTTTATAGTAGAATTCCAATTTATCAAAAAAAGAAATTATTTAAAATCTTCTTCATCCAGTTCCTCATCACTAAATGATTGCGGGCTTAGATTGAGCATACTTCCCATCAGGTCTTTAAATTCAATTTTACCTTTTACTACTTTTTTACTTATTAGAGAATGTGTTGCCAGTCCGTGCAAAACAAATTCCATCAGCAAAGCATTTTCTTTTGCATTAGCATTAGGGAAATATTTTTTTACCAGGCCATATAAGCCATCCACTTTGTAAAGCAATTGCACTTTATCATCGTCTTTACTTTCAAAGGAAACATTCAAATGATTGCCAGCATCAAACCAGCGTGTAATTGCACGATAAGGATTTTCATCATTTACGCCTGCCGTTGTTTTTTTCTTTTTAAATGTTTCAGGATTAGGAAAATATTTTGAAAACTGTGTACGTATTGCTTTCTCCATTAAGTTATATGCAACCTGGTATGGACCTTCCTGCTCACCTTCATACACCAGTTCAATTTTTCCTGTGATTGAAGGAATTATGCCGGTTAGATCGCTTATCCATACCTGCGTTTCTTTTTCTTTATTAATTATGGCTCTTCTCTCCGCAGCACTCACAGCATTTTCATACGCAGCAATGGTAAGCCTTGCAGATACACCACTTTTTTTATCAACGTATTCACTTGCTCTTGCTTCAAATGCAACCTGCTCAATTAAACGCTTAACAAGATCGCTGACCTTTACTTTCTTTGATTGATCTTCATGCACCCCGGCTTCCTGTTCAGTTATTAAAAGAGATGTTTCAATTGATGAAGGATAGTGCGTTAATATCTGGCTTTCGATCCTGTCTTTAAGAGGAGTTACGATGGCGCCCCTGTTAGTGTAATCCTCCGGATTGGCAGTAAACACAAATAAAATATCAAGCGGCAATCTTAATTTAAAACCTCTTATCTGCAGATCACCTTCTTCTAAAATATTAAACAGAGAAACCTGTATCCTTGCCTGCAGATCTGGCAATTCGTTTATTACAAAGATGCTTCGGTTGCAGCGTGGAATAATTCCATAATGTATCACTCTTTCATCTGCATAATTTAATTTTAAATTGGCTGCTTTTATAGGATCAATATCACCAATAAGATCTGCAACACTTACATCAGGCGTGGCTAATTTTTCTCCATAGCGTTCGCTGCGATGCAGCCATTCGATGGGAGTTTCATCTCCTTTTTCTTCCAATAAATTTTTTGCATAACGGCTAAGCGGAGCAAACGGATCATCATTTACTTCACTTCCTGCAACAACTGGAATGTATTCATCCAGAAGCTCTGTCATTTGCCTTGCCATTCTTGTTTTTGCCTGTCCACGCAATCCTAAAAACAAAATATTATGTCGTGATAGCAATGCTCTTTCTGTATCAGGAATTACAGAATCTTCGTATCCTAAAATACCGGGAAAAGTAACTTCTTTTTTGCTGATCTTTTTAATCAGGTTTGCACGAATCTCTTCTTTTATACTTTTAGAAACGTATCCGCTTTTTTTTAATTCGCCTAATGTTTTAATTTTTTGTATTTCCATTAACTAATTCAAAATTTAAAATGTAAAACTGCACATCTGTAATTTGCACATTTGCACATCAATAAACTGTCTTTCTCTTTCCGCTTTCAAAATCTTTAAAAATAAATGCGCCTAACCTGTCAAGCGATGCAAAGAATGCCTTACCATTATTTGTTTCGGTAAACTCTGTTACAAAGCGCTGCAGATACGGATCGCTGGCTATCATAAATGTAGTAATAGGAATTTTTATTTTTTTGCACTGCGCTGCAAGATTCATGCATCTGCTTAAAATTCTTCTATCAACACCAAAACTATTTTTGTAATAACGCTTGCCAACTTTTAAACAGGTGGGCTTGCCATCGGTTATCATAAAAATTTGCTTGTTGGGGTTTTTTCTTCTTCTTAAAATATCCATAGCAAGTTCCAGACCTGCAACAGTGTTTGTGTGATAAGGACCAACCTGCAGATAAGGAAGATCTTTTATTTCTATTGACCATGCATCATTTCCAAATACTACAATATCCAAGGTGTCTTTAGGATATTTTGTTGTGATGAGTTCACTCAATGCCATAGCCACTTTTTTTGCTGGTGTTATCCTGTCTTCTCCATATAAAATCATGGAGTGAGAAATATCGATCATCAAAACTGTAGAGGTCTGTGCTTTAAAATCTGTCTCTCTTATTTCAAGATCATCTTCGTGCATTTTAAAACTATCAATGCCATGATTTATCTGTGCATTGCGGATGGATGCAGTAAAATCAATCTGTTCTAATGTATCACCAAATTGAAATGGTCTTGTTTCGGGATTTATTTCATCGCCGCCACCGGGCTTGAATGTATTGTGATTGCCTTGCTTTGTTTTTTTGAGCTTACCGAAAATTTCCTCAAGGCTTTTTTTCCTTATTCCCTGTTCTGTTTTAGGTGTTATCTTAATTTCACCATTCTGTTTATTCTCATCAATATATCCTTTGTCTTTCAGGTCTTCGATAAAATCACCGATACCATATTCTTCATTTGTAAGATCATATTCTTTATCTAATTCTGTAAGCCAGCTCAATGCTTCTGCAACATCGCCGCTTGTATAAGTGAGTAATTGCATAAATGCATCAAGCAATTTTTCAAAAGGAGATTTGCCATTTTGTTTGGGATCGTATTTTGAAAAATTATGACTGGGCATAGAGCAATTTCTGATTTATAGATTTTTGATTTGAGATTTATCGGAGTGTAAATTTACGAAACATATATTCTTACAGATTTGGATTGTTTGTTAAATAAAAAATCCTGTTCCCAATTGAGAACAGGATTTAAAATATATTGATCGTTTATTTCTTTTTTGGATTTATTGCATCTGCCTTGTTTGTATCGTTTGGCTTTGGTAAATTATTGATAACCGGTTTTTGAGATTCAGGATTAAGAACCGGCTTTGGTGTTGTAAAGTATTGCTCCATTTGCTGCAGTTGCTGTAATATCTGCATGGCTCTTTGGTTGTCATTAACCTGGGCTCCCTGTTTATCTTCATCAAGTGCATTGAAATAAGCTATTTCCTGTTCCAGATCTTTACGAATGCTTGCATAAACTTTATTAGCCAAAAGCGTATCTCCGGATTTATAGGCAGCTAAAAGAAATTGTCCTGATATCTCGTTATGCCTTTGGTCCCGGGAAACCATTCCATAAGGAAAGTTTTCCTGCAGCATCATTTTATCACATCGCTCCAATAGTTTTTTAGCATCCCCCTTTCTATCATTATCTGCTAAATTAAGTGCTGCCAATGCATATTGCATCCTGATAGTATTAAGATGCCTCCGGTTTTCCTCATCATAATAAACACCATGCTTATCAGCATTACCAAATACAAATTTGTTGAGCATTTTATCTACCACCCAATTGCGGTTAACATCATTGTTTTTTAAAGGAACAAGACGATAGGTTAGTCCATCTGTTCTAAGATATGATTGAAACCCTAACTCACCGTACGGCGAGGTAAAATAAATCGGACGTTTCCATTTATTAGCGGCAATAATGTTCAGTATAGCAGCATCATTTTTACCAATAACATTTTTTGGAATGGTGAATGTAAGCTCGCTTACTACGCTATCATCAATATTTACAGTTCCGTTCTTACGAACAAAATCAACATCAACAGGAACCTTTACATTTTTAGTTGGATAGATGTTAAGGTATTCTTCCTGCCCCTGTGGTAAATACATTTTATTGGGATCATCACTTCCTGCATAATCCTTAAGCATCGAATAGAGATCCATTGGTTTGGTCTGATCAACTGTTGCTCCCGGCAATTGAGGAAAAAAATAAATCGCATCCCGTTTGCTTCCTAATATCTGGTCGGGTGTCCAAAGCACATCTATAGGATCGCTCTGGTTTACCTTATAACGCAATTGATTTATGTACCAATCTGTTCCCAACAAACTGGAATTTATTACACGAATATCCCGGCGTACGCCTTCCACTTCCTGTGCATACCACAAAGGATAAGTATCATTATCGCCAAATGTAATAAGTATTGCATTGGGAGCACAGCTTTCTAAATAATCAATTGCAAGATCTCTTGCCAAAACTTTTTTGCTTCTATCATGATCATCCCATTCCTGGCTCGCCATTAATACAGGAACAGCTAATGTACATATAGCGGCAGCAACATAGCCTGCCATCCTGTTATCCATAAATTTGTTGAACAATTCTTTTACATACAGCACACCTAAACCGATCCAGAATGCGAACGCATAAGTGGAGCCTGCAAAAGCATAATCTCTTTCGCGTGGCTGGTTGCCTGCCTGGTTTAAATAAATTACAATTGCAAAACCTGTAAAAAAGAAAAGCAAACCAACAACAAGCAGGTCTCTTTTATCTTTTTTATATTGATAAATAAGACCAAGTATTCCGAGTATTAATGGTAAACAAAACAGCTTGTTATTAGATTTATTATGTTTTATACTATCAGGCATTTTGCTTTGGTCGCCCAATCTTATATTATCCCAAAAAGAAATTCCTGTTAACCAGTTGCCATCTCTTACATTGCCAATATCAATCCCTTGAAGATCATTTTGTTTACCGGCATAGTTCCACATAAAATATCTCCAAAACATCCAGTTTACCTGGTATTGTAAAAAATAACTGATATTATCTCCCATGGTTGGCTTGCCTTCATAGGCGCCGGTTTTAGGATCTTTGGTAACATTATTAGTAAACCCAAGGTAATAATCTGCATGCCCCTGGTCGTTACTTGCATCCCACATTCTTGGAAAAACGTGTTTGTCTTCAGGCGCATAATCGGTTTCATATCTTCTTCCTTTCTTTTCATATTTATCGTTTCCCTTTACATAGGTATCTACAGGCTTTTGTTCAGTAACCTCCGCTGTAAAATCCTGTCCGTATAAAATAGGCCAATCGCCATATTGCTCACGACTTAAGTAACCAACAAGACTTACAGGATTATCAACATTAAACATATCAACTGCAGGGTCTGCGTTTGAACGGATGAGTGTAGTAAAATAAGTTGAGAAACCCAGTATCATAAATGCTAAACCCCACATGCCTAATTTTAATAAGTTCCAGTTTTTTTTGTTAGCTAATTTTAAAACGAAATAGATAACAACAGCAAGCAAAACAAAAAAGAAAGCAAAGCCGCTAAAGAAGGGTAAGCCAAAACTATTTTTAAATAAAATATCAAAGTTTCCGGCAAGTTTTATGCTCCATTGTAACACAGCAATCTGTACCACACCTGTAATGATACAACCTATAACAAATGCAAAAAAGGTACCCCACCTGGTTACTTTGTATCTTTTAAAATAATAGATCATAACCATTGCGGGAATGGTTAATAAATTTAGTAAGTGCACACCAACTGCCAATCCCATTAAATAAAATATAAGGATAAGCCAGCGATCTGCTCTTGTAAAATTTCCTTTAATACCATTTTTTTGTTCTTCAGTTATTTCATTCTCCCATTTTAATATTGACCAGAATACAACTGCTGTAAAAAAAGCTGATAACGCATACACCTCACCCTCAACTGCGCTGTACCAAAATGAGTCAGAAAAGCAATAGCCTAATGCACCTACAACCCCTGCTGCCATAATTCCGAATACCTGGTTGTTGGTTAATGTTACTGTGTTTCGTTGTACTATTTTTCTCGCAAAGTGAGTAATGCTCCAGAATAAAAATAAAATGGTGAAACCGCTGGCTAAAGCGCTCATTGTATTAACGCCAAGCGCTGCATGATGTGCATCAAGAGGAATAGTGAATAACCTGCCAAGCAATACAAACAAGGGTGCGCCGGGAGGATGAGGAATTTGTAATTTAAAACAACTGGAAACAAATTCTCCGCAATCCCAAAAACTGCCTGTTGCTTCCATGGTCATTAAATAAACAGTGGATGCAATAAGGAAAACCGTCCAGCCTGTAATGTTGTTGATCTTTTTAAAGCTCATAGTTTGGTTTTATTCGTGAAACTTGCTCCGCATTTGCGGAGCTTAGTTGAACAATCCCGCTTTTTTGCGGAAGAAATAATTCCACGGAATTATTTCTGTGATAAAAGAGCAGCAAATATAAAACTATGATGCTTAGAAATACACCCGCTAAATTATTTTGTTGAAAAAGGATTGTTAATAGTCAAAGTCAATAGGCAATGGTCAATAGACAATTGGCAATAGGCAATAGGCAATAATCAATAATCAATAGTTACTTTTGCGCCTTCATGAAAAAGGCATTTATCCAATTACATGTTGCTGTTTTTTTAGCAGGATTTACTGCGATATTAGGGAAACTGATAACTCTGCATGAAGGCATGTTAGTTTGGTATAGAATGCTGATAACAGCAGTTACGTTGATGGCGCTTTTATACTTTAAAAAGGAACTGCAGAGATTATCATTAAAAAATATTTTTAAAATTTTTAGCGTAGGCGCTATTGTAGCATTGCATTGGCTAACATTTTATGGAAGTATAAAATATTCCAACGTTTCGGTTTCACTTACCTGTCTTTCTGCTATCGGATTTTTTACAGCTTTTTTAGATCCACTAATTATGAAAAGAAGGATCGATATTACAGAAGTTTTCCTGGGCATGCTTGCCATTGCAGGTATTTATTTAATTTTTGATTTTTATCCCCAATATAAATTAGGAATTTTATTTGGAATTATTTCAGCAATGCTTGCAAGTTTATTTCCTATTCTTAATAAAAATTTATTAAAAGAATTTTCTCCTAAAACGGTTACACTCTATGAAATGTGCGGCGGCGTTATCGCTCTTACTTTTATTATGCCATTGTATTTAAAAATGTTCCCGGCAGAATATTATTTTCCCACAATCAGCGACTGGCTTTGGCTTTTAGTGCTGTCGTGGCTTTGCACAGTGTTTGCATTTATTCTTTCATTAAATGCTTTAAAAAAGGTATCACCATTTACGGCAAACCTTGCTTATAATCTTGAACCGGTTTACGGTATAATCCTGGCTTTTATAATTTTTAAAGAGAACAAATATTTAAGCGCCGGTTTTTATTATGGTTTGGGTTTGATATTGCTGGCAGTGATATTGCAAATGCTAAGAGTGGTGTGGAAGGCGAGGGGTGATAGAAGAATTACAGAATGATAGAGTCTTTAAATTATAATTCCGTTTCATTAAATAAACCAGATTGTTGGTGAAAAAATCAACAATGGCGAAAAATAAAAAATAGTTATGTTCGACTGGTTAATAGATTTATTAAAACCTGTAGCAGAGGCAAACGTTACGCCTGCACAATCGATTATTGAAGTGTTTATTGTGATGGCATTGGGCATTGCAATAGGCAAAATAAAAATTATGAAAGTATCACTCGGTATATCCGGTGTGATGTTTTCTGGAATATTAATGGGCCATTTTGGTTATCATTTGCACAAAGAAACATTAGAGTGGTTGCGGGATGCGGGCCTAATTTTGTTTGTTTATGCAGTAGGTATGCAGGTTGGCCCATCGTTTTTTTCATCTTTCAAAAAAGATGGCGTAATATTTAACGGCCTTGCTGTAGGCACAGTGTTAATGGGTGGAGTAATAACCATTGTTTTGCTGAAAACCACACCTAATACAATTGACAATTTAGTAGGTATCATGTCTGGCGCTGTAACCAATACACCAGGCTTGGGTGCTGCCAAAGCTGCTTTAAACGATGTGAGCAAATATTCAACTACTGTTTTTAACGATCCTGCTAATGGTTATGCCTTATCTTATCCTTTTGGTGTATTAGGAGCAATTTTAATGATGTTGATAGCTAAAGCCATTTTTAGAATAAACATTACCGATGAAACAAAACGTTTTGAACAAAGCATCCTGATAAAATATCCTTCACCGGAGATGAAAAAATGCAGGGTAATACATTCACGTTTTATTGGAAATACCATTTCTGATTTAGTGAAAGCGGTAGCAGGAGAAGGTATTATTGTATCCCGATTAAAACATAGCGGTTCTACTGTTGTTATTGCTTCTACAGCCGATACAATTATTCAGGAAAGGGATGTATTGATGTTGGTTGGTTTACCTAAAGATGTAGAAACAGCAATAAAATTGTTAGGAAGAGAATCAACCGATTCTTTTATTGAATCGCAGGAAAATATGATTACCAAATCTTTATTGGTATCGAGAAATACTGCAGTGCAAAGATCGTTGGCACAATTGAATTTGGAAAGTAATTACGATGTACGTATTACCAGGGTTTTTCGTTCAGGAATGGAGTTGTTGGCCAAGCCAAGTTTGGTATTACATTTTGGAGATAGAATAAGAGTGGTAGGCAGTCCGGCGGCATTAGATAATGTTGCCAAAGTAGTTGGTAATTCCGAAAAACGTTTGCAGGAACCGGAGCTGTTTTCTATTTTCCTGGGTATAATCTTAGGTATTATTGTAGGCTCTGTTCCTCTTTTAATTCCGGGTTTATCTGCTCCTGTAAAATTGGGTATGGCTGCAGGTCCGCTGTTAGTGGCTTTGATCATTAGCCGTTATGGTGGCTTGGGTACTATTCATTCTTTCTTAAACCAAAGTGCCATGTTATTTATGAAAGACTTTGGCATTTGTTTGTTTTTTGCAACAGTTGGTATTAAAGCCGGTGGCACTTTTTACGAAACATTCTTAAAATACAATGGTTGGTCGTGGATAGGTTATGGCGCATTAATTACAGTAATGCCGTTGTTGATAATGGTAATTGTAGGCCGTATCTTTTTCAAGATTAATTACCTGCAACTGGTAGGATTAATGGCCGGAACTTATACCGATCCTGCTGCACTGGCATTCAGTTCATCCTATTTCAAGTCCGATATTCCCAATCAGGCTTATGCTACTGTATATCCAATGGTAATTATTTCGAGAATATTATTGGCACAATTACTTGTTCTCTTTTTTGCAGGATAAAAGAGAGTGTTATGAACCGGACTTTGTTGCTACTATCATCTTCGTTGCGTTGCACTCTTGTACGCCTGCTGCCGGCAGGCAGGTTCTGAACTTTATTATGGTTTGGGTTTGATATTGCTTGCAGTGATATTGCAGATGCTTAGAGTTATATTAAAAGCGAGGCGTGATAAAAGAGTTGAGCTGCAAAGCAAAGTCATCAACACCTGAAAATATTTTATGGCAATCCCGCTAAAACCGGTAATGGTAAAATAGATTGAAAACCAATTTTATAACAAACCTATTCTTCCCCGCAATATTTACCACACTTACACGTTATCAAAAAGGTTGAAACCTATAATTTTTGGAAACAACTTAAAATCCTAACATGCTAAAAAACCTTATCCTTCCGTTGAGCATTTACCTGGTAAAAATAAAAATGCATGCTATAGAATTCCGGATCAAAAAAATGGAATCCCTCAACTATCTTGATCTGCAGGGAAGAAAAGAAGTTGCGCAAATGAAGAAGATGTTGGCTAATTTACACGAACAGGAAACGGCTCTTAATTTTCCTTTAAGTCTATAATATTTTAAGTTTTACTGAAACAGTGATAACAGGCTGTATTATTTTTTACACACTACTATTACAGAAGTTGATTACATTTAGAAAGTAATAAAAATACTCATGTCATCAACTCATAAAGTTCCTAAAAAGATAACCGCAATTTTAGCGATCGTTTTCCTGCTGCCTGCATTATACATTTTTGTTTTATGGATAAATGTTTATAAACAGGATCTAACTCCGGCACAATTAATTTCAGAATTTACTGATCATTTTCCTTCCTTCATGAGCAGTTACAAAGTGATAATTTATTTCTCCATGGCCTGTTGCCTTACATCGATGATATTGGCAGCTAAAAGTTTTAAGCAGCGCTTACTTTCATTAAGAATTGCAATGTGGCTAACCGTAATGGTTGCTTCCCTTATTTTCTTCGTGGATATCTTTCAGCTATTTTAACATAGCTATTTGTATTCATATTGAATGCTTCCTAAAAGCCTTTTTTCTTTTGAATAACATTTTTCACTTTCACGCAATCTCTGATCGTTATAAGTGTACTTCCAGGTGAAGTAGTTACTGATGTTATCTTCTGTGGAGATCATCTGTTTTATTTGCCCCGCCGGATTGTATTCATACATATAATCCGGCAGTAAACGTTTTGCTCTATCATTGTAATGCACCACATCTGTAAGTCGGTTTTTATCATCATAATAATAAAAATATTTCCTTCCTTTTACGCCCCGCGTAATTTCTTCTTCGTCAATAACATTTCCTTTTTCGTCTATTGTAAAATTTATTGTTGATACGTC
>CABDZC010000286.1_pt1 | contig 11582 bp, 11 predicted proteins | sample 3132071 | NCBI WGS metagenome assembly CABDZC01 (sample SAMEA5534339, study PRJEB31848) | metagenome | biome: tundra; feature: field; material: soil | place: USA | collected 2013-05 | depth 0.45 m | reverse complement strand
GTATAAGCCCGTATCCGCAGACTACAAACAGCAATTACTTTTTTATTTTAAGATACTAAGGATAGCTGAGACTATAAGGGAGAAAGGTTTATTATTCTTTAAGAAGACTGGTAAAAAATAATACATTAGATATTACATTTGCAGTTCAATGCCCGATAGTATAACGGTAGTACATCAGATTCTGATTCTGATTGTCTTGGTTCGAATCCAGGTCGGGTAACATATAAAAAATATAAGCCTGGCAGGCTTATATTTTTTTAGTTGCCGGATATATTTTACATTTAATTATTATTATCCTGGTGTATCGCTTGTCTGTGCCCTAATACCTTTTATTATTCATTTTTAAAACTTTAAAACAATGAAGCAATTCAAATTTTTTTCTGCCATTACTTTAGTGGCCGGTTCTCTCTTTTTTTCTTCCTGTAATGGTGATGAAAAAAAAACAGATAATGTAACAGTAAGTGCAGACAGCAGTGCAGTAAATAAAACAGAGCCTCCTGCAAAGCCCGGCAATCTTGTAATCATTAAACACAAGGTGGCAAACTTCGCAAAATGGAAAACAGCGTATGAGTCTCATGATTCAACACGGCTGGCTTACGGGCTGCACAATTATATAGTGGCAAGAGGTTTAAAAGATTCCAATATGGTGATGGTTGTATTAAAGATGGACGATACCACCAAAGCAAAACAATTTGCCGCACTGCCTGATTTAAAAGCAGCTATGCAAAAAGGTGGTGTAATGGGAGCGCCTTCATTTCTGTATCTTGATGTGCAGATGCTTGATACCTCTGCCAATGCACCAACAAGGGTAATAGTAACCCATAAAGTAAAAGACTGGGATGCATGGAAAAAATCATTCGACAGCCATAAACAAACAAGGTTAGATGCCGGTATGACAGACAGGGCCATCAGCTATTCAGTTGGCGACACCCATACAGTAACCGTAGCATTTGTTATTAACGATATGAAAAAAGCGGAAGCATTTATGGCTTCAAAAGATCTAAAAGATAAAATGGCAGAATCTGGAGTAACAGGTCCGCCCGATATTTTCTTTTATAATGTTGTTCAAAAATATTAATTGATATTGTAAGCTGCAGGTATTTTGCAGTGAATAATAAAGGTGATAGTTATTTAACTGTCACCTTTTTCTTATAACTCAGGGGATTGCCACAAAATTTTCATACACACAAATGCTATGAGTAAATTTTTCGCAAGGACGTAGAGTGGTTACCAAAACTTATTTACCATACCCCGGTCCTTTTACAAATCTTCCCGGCTTTGCATTGGTATGCTCACCATCTTTTAATACCTGCACACCTGATGATTACGTCCAAAATAAACCGCTATCATTTTACAGTGGTGTTGTTATCCACCATGTATTGCCAAAAGGGTCTGTAACTCCACCGCTTCTTCCATACGGTTGATCGGCTGGCGGCATCAATGAAGTTGCACCTTCATCCAGCGCTTTTTGAAATGTTTCATCTGCATTATCTACATAAACAAATAAGCCTGTAGTTCTTTCTGTAAATTGTTCAATAGCATCTGCAAACATAATTGTACTTCCACCGATGATAACTTCTGCATGCATGATAATTTGTTCATCCCTCATATGCCGCATCTTTTCTTCAGCATTAAAAACCTTTTGGGTAAATTCTGAAAATTTAGCAGCATCTTTTACAATGAGATAAGGCATTACAGTTTGATAACCGGAAGGAATATTCATAATATAAAGTTTGTGACAAAGATATTTTTTTGCAGGATATCCGCAAAGCAAAAGCCCTCCCGAAATTTCGGGAAGGCTTTCATTCATAATTTTTTTAAAAATTATTTATCTGTTTTATTTTTTACATTCCCATGTTTATAATCTACTTTATGTTTGCGTGTAACGCCATGGTGCTGATGTATTACTTTATAGCCTTTGTATTTTTTATGACGGCTAAATGTGTTGTGCACTGTTTGGATAGGAGTGGATGTTTTTTTAACCTTATCCTTATCATCCTGGGCTTTGGCGGCAATGCCAATAGTAAATGTGAGCATTACAAGAAATAATAATTTTTTCATGTTTAATATGTTTTAATGATTAATAAATCTTTCGGGATATTACAAATACTATGCCTCAAGAATAAATATTAGCTGCTCAGCAGGCTGCAGCCTCTTATATCTGTATTATCACATCTTCCCAACACTTCAAAAGAACCATTGTGATGTAATTTCCCCATATCTTCTGTGGCAATAAAAGCACAGGAATATACATTTGCCAGGTCAATAATATTTATTATTCCTGTCTCTGTTTTTTTTGTATTTAGTGATGATAATTTTATTGAGAACGGATCATCTTCTTCTCTTATTACAACCTTCATCCACGGCGGGCATTTAAATATTCCATTACCTCTTGAATACGCCTGGGATAATATTTCTGTCATTCCATATTCTGAATGTATTTGCTGCACTCCTAATTTTTTTTGCAGAATATCATGTACTTCATCCCTGGTTATTTCTTCCCGTCTTCCTTTCATTCCGCCGGTTTCCATAATAGCCGTATTGCTTAAACGCATGTTGAATTTTTCTGTAAAATCAAGCAACGCAAACGTTACACCTATCAGCAAAGTGGGCTGTTGCAGAATTTCATTGTGCAGTAACGTCTGATATAGTTTTTCATGATCTTTTAAATAAAAGCCGCTTAAAGAGTGACCGCTGCGTTTTATTAATTCCTCTGTCATGGTTATTAAAGAAGAATTTTTTCTTTCAAGATAAGACGGCAATAGCGCCAGGATACACCATTCATTTTCGGGTCCATAAAAAAGCCCGAAACATTGGGTAAAGCATTTTTTATATAGTTCTACATTTTTAACATAGTGATGGCTATTGAGAGTTTGTGTTGTACCACTACTTTCAAAAACAATTTCCGGCTCAAATTCAGTTGTTTTAATAACATTAGTTTTAAAAAACTGTATAGGTAAAAATGGAATTTTTGAAACAGAATCAACCTTTTCAGGACTAACATGAACAGAATTCACAAATTGGCGATAAACATCGTTATGTTGATATTGAAATTGAAAAAGCTCCAGCGCCATTCTATCAAAATTGTAGAAGGAAGCATGGAAGATCTTATTTTCCCAATCTGATATTTCAGGTGTGTTATTCAGCGAATAATAATTAAATTTGATATTCAAAATACAAAGATGCGTAACACAATTTTATTTTCCATATTCATCTTATTCTTATTCTCCTGTAATAAAAATAAGTATTCAACAATCCCTCAATTAAAATACAAGTCTGCTAATAACAAAGTATTCCGTAGCGGCGACATTATAAAATTCACCTTATCTTTTACAGATGCAGAGGGAGATCTTCAGGATTCATTGTATGTAGAAAAGTTTGAGCCCAAATGTGTGAACAGCAGGTTTAAACAGTTGTATAAAATACCTTCTTTCCCTACCGGTAAAAATCAATCCGGAGAAATTACAGTTACTTATGGGTATAATGTATCAGGTTATCCGCCAATATTAGGCCCGCAATGTAATAGAAATGATACCTGCGTTTTTAAGTTTGTATTAAAAGATAAAGCACAAAACAAAAGCGATACAGCTACATCTGAAACAATTGTTTTAATAAGATAGTTGTGTTCAAAAAGATCAGTGAGATTTTTTTATTCGGCAGCCTTTTTATTTCAATTTGTGCTGTTGCAATGTGTATAGAAACTAATCTGCTATTACATTTCAGGCTAAACGATCTCAGTTTTTATTTATTTGTATTTGGCGCCACACTTGTTCAGTATAACATGCATTATCTTTTTAAAACAACTGCTGTTGTAAATTCCAGGCGGCTTGCATGGTCTTTAAAAAATAAAGACATTCATAAAATTTTAATTGCATTTGGGGTAGCATTAATCATATATAGCCTGTTCAGTTTTCGTCTTAAGCATTTTATTATATTACTGGTACTTGGCGCTATCGCCTTTTTATATTCATTTCCCTTTTTACACTTTACACATAAAAAAAGAATTAAAGATTTCGGATTGCTAAAGATCGTTACACTCGCTCTTTTATGGACATTAGTTACGGTTTGGTTCCCTATAGATGAAGCAAATTTTTCAGGGCTTTCATTTCAATTGATCTTTTTAAGAAGATTCATCTTCATGTTTATTCTTTGTTTATTGTTTGATATCAGGGATACTGAAGTTGACAGGAAAGAGAGTATTGCCACACTTTCTGTGAAACTGGGTGTAAAAAGATCTTATATACTTTGCTATCTCCTTTTAATGATCTTTATAGCGCTTTCTATAATTCATTTTATTTATTTGCCTGATAGCATACAGTTAATTGCTATGTTGGTTTCGGCTGCAGCTACAGTTATTGCAATAGAATTTAGCAAAAAGAACAACTCCGACGTAATCTATCTTGCCTGCATTGATGGCATGATGCTTTTACAGGCATTGTTAGTTATTTTTACATCGTCAATTGTAAACTAGTCATTAGTCAATAAGTCATTCGTCAATAGTAATTACCAACCAATGGCATAATGACCAATAACTCAATGACCCGGCTCAATGACCAATGACTCAATATAAAAACAACTTTAAACTTGAAAGTAAAATGGCTAAGGCAAAAAGATCTAAATCAATCTTGACAGATAAATCATTTGAATTTTTACGTAATTATATTAACAATCCATCACCTGTAGGTTTTGAAACAAGCGGACAAAAATTATGGCTTGAGTATATAAAGAATTATGTAGATACCAATTTTACCGATGCATATGGTACTGCAGTTGGTGTTATTAAACCTTCTGAAACTTTTAAAGTTGTAATTGAAGCACATGCCGATGAAATAAGCTGGTTTGTAAATTATATTACTCCTGAGGGATTTATTTATTTAAAAAGGAATGGCGGCGTTGATCACCAGATAGCTCCTTCACAAAGAGTTTTAATTCATGGGAAAAAGGGTGAAGTAAAAGCTGTGTTCGGTTGGCCGGCAATACATACCAGGCTTAATAATGCTGATAATAAAGAAACACAGCCAAAAGTTGATAATTTATTTTTGGATTGTGGTGCAAGAACTAAAAAAGAAGTGGAAGATATTGGTGTGCATGTTGGCGCTGTTGTTACTTATGAAAATGGCTTTGAAGAACTTGCCTATGATAATTTTATTGGACGTGCATTTGATAATCGTATTGGTGGTTTTATGATCGCTGAAGTAACACGATTGCTTAAAGAAAACAAAAAGAAATTGCCATTTGGCTTGTATGTAGTAAATGCCGTGCAGGAAGAAATTGGTTTGCGTGGAGCAGAAATGATAGCACGAAGAATTAAACCGGATATTGCTATAATAACTGATGTAACACATGACAGCACTACGCCGATGATAAATAAACTTACTCAGGGAGAATGCAGTTGCGGCAAAGGACCGGCATTAACTTATGGTCCGGCGGTGCATAATAAATTACTTGATCTTGTACAAAAGGTAGCAGAGAAAAATAAAATCCCCGTGCAGTTATCAACAGTGAGCAGAAGTACGGGAACCGATACCGATTCATTTGCTTATGCCAATGATGGCTGCCCATCGGTGCTCATCTCAATTCCCTTGCGTTATATGCATACAACAGTTGAAATGCTGAACCGAAATGATATTGAAGACACTATAAAACTGATGTATGAAACATTACTGTCTTTATCTCCAAAAACCAATCTTAGTTATTTTTAAAATGAAATCAATTATTAGGAAAGCTATTACATGTTTTTTATTCCTGTTAGTAAATGCTGAATGTTTTGCCCAGGACAAAATAATTGATATTACTAAAGACAGGCAATCTGCTGATCGAACCATTATTTTAAATATACTCCGCAGTAAAGTAAAGCCGCAAATAAAGCAGGATGTAACTTTTGTTGTTCGCTCTTTACAAATAAAAAATAATTATGCTTTTTTTAAAGGCAATGTAAAATATGCAAATGGCAAAGAAATAGATTTTAGGAAAACGGTTTTTAAAGATGCGTTCGAGGCTGGTATGTTTGATGGAAATTCTATTTATGCATTGTGGAAGAAGGTAAATGGTAAATGGAAATATCTTGTTCATGCAATCGGACCTACCGATGTAGTGTATGCCTGCTGGGCTTCAATATATAAAGCGCCTAAAGAGTTATTTGATTATAACGAGAATTGCGGTAATTGAATGTCTTCAAAACAAAAAATAATTTATACTATTGGTCATTCTACAAGAACCGAGGAAGAGTTTATTTTAATTCTTAATTCTTTTAAAATAGAATTGCTGGCAGATATTCGCAGTTATCCAGGTTCAAAAAGATACCCTCATTTTAATAAAGAAAATTTACAACAAACTTTACTGGCGCATAAAATAATCTATCAGCATTTTCCTGAGCTTGGAGGCAGAAGAAAGACTTTGAAAGATTCAAAAAATACTGCGTGGAGAAATGATGCATTCCGCGGCTATGCAGATTATATGGAGACAGAAGATTTTAAAGAGGGAATTAGTAGGTTAGAAGACTTTGCTTCTCAATACAAAACTGCCTATATGTGTTCTGAAGCAGTGTGGTGGCGCTGTCACCGGTCTTTAGTTTCTGATTACTTAAAGTGGAAAGGGTGGCAGGTAATGCATATAATGAGTAAAAATAAAAGTGAAGAGCATCCTTATACTTCTCCGGCAAAAATTGTTGATGACAAACTTAATTACACTGAAAATCAGCAGACTTTATTTTAAAAAAATGCTAAAGGGAGTATCGTAAAGAAAACAAAAGAAACGCAAAGTGCGCAAAATACTATTAAGTCTTTTTAATCCATTAATCTACCCAAATCATGGTTCAGAAATTAATCAGGCAAGAGCCAAATCCAGCACCTGTTGCATATTTTTTACATAGCTTATTTTTAAGCCTTTGATAAACGCCTGGTCAATTTCCTGAACATCTTTTTCATTCAACGCACACATGATTATTTCTTTTAACCCGGCACGTTTTGCCGCAAGTATTTTTTCTTTTATACCTCCAACAGGTAACACTTGTCCTCTCAAAGTTATTTCTCCTGTCATTGCTAAATACGGCTTCACACGTTTGCCTGTAAAAGAAGATGCAAGCGCCGTCATAAGTGTGATACCTGCACTGGGACCGTCTTTGGGCACTGCGCCTTCAGGTATGTGTATGTGAACATTCTTTTTAGTAAAAAGCTCCGGATCAATACCATATTTTTTTGCATTTGTCTGCAGATAGGTCATAGCAGTTGTTGCACTTTCCTTCATTACATTACCAAGGTTACCGGTAAGTTTCAGCTCACCTTTTCCATTATCGCTGATGGCGGTTTCAATAAATAATATATCTCCGCCAACATACGTCCAGGCAAGCCCCACCGCTACTCCCGCCATATTCGCCGTTTTATACATCTCATTACTGAAACGTGATTTACCTAATATTTTTGTAACATCTCCGGCACTTATTGTTGGCTTTAATTTTCCCTTTACGGCATATTGTTTCGCAAGGTTACGCATGATGGAAGCCAGTTGCCTGTCAAGATCACGTACACCGCTTTCTCTGGTATAGTCTGTAATAATCTTTTCTAAAACGGCATCACTTATTTTAAAATTCACATCTTTTCCGTAGGATCCTTCAGACAATCCATGTGCTTCTTTTTGTTTGGGCAACAGGTGACGTTTAGCGATCTCAATTTTTTCTTCTATCGCATAACCGCTGAGATCAATTATTTCCAAGCGGTCACGAAGGGTAGGAGAAATATTTTGAAGATTATTTGCAGTGGCGATAAATAAAACTTTACTAAGATCGTACTCAAGCTCTAAATAATTATCGTAAAAATTATTGTTTTGCTCCGGATCGAGAACTTCTAATAAAGCAGATGAAGGATCGCCTCTGAAATCATTACCCACTTTATCAATTTCATCTAATATCATTACCGGGTTTGATGATTTTGTTTTCCTGATAGATTGTAATATCCTTCCCGGCATAGCGCCAATATAGGTTTTACGATGTCCGCGAATTTCACTTTCATCATGCAATCCTCCTAAACTTACCCTTACATATTTTCTGTTGATAGCATTGGCAATACTTTTACCCAAAGATGTTTTACCAATTCCGGGAGGACCAACAAAACAAAGTATCGGGCTTTTCATGTCTCCTTTTAATTTTAATACAGCGAGGTATTCCAATATTCTTTCTTTTATCTTATCCATTCCGTAATGATCATTATCCAAAACTTTTTTTGCTTTTTTCAGATCATATTGGTCTTTGGTATAATCATCCCATGGCAGATCAAGCATCAGGTCAAGATGATTGTATACTACAGAATAATCAGGCGTTGAAGGGTGCATCCTTTCTAACTTTTCCACGCCTTTAGTAAACATTTCTTTGGCAGCTGCCGGCCATTTTTTTCCTTCCGCCTTTTTGCGCATTTCGTTTACCTCGGCAATATTTTCTCCTCCCAATTCTTCTTTTATGGCTTTCATTTGTTGTTGCAAAAAATAATCTTTCTGCTGCTTATCCAGTTCTGCCCTTGTTTTGTTGGTTACTTTATTTTTTAGCTCAGCATATTGCAATTCTGTCTGCAATAAATTCATCAGCACTTCAGCCCTTGCTTTAATGTTATTTATTTCCAGCAGTCTTTGTTTTTCTACCAAACTGCTGTTAAGATTACTGCTGACAAAGTGAATTAGGAAAGAAGGATTCTCGATATTTTTTAAAATAATAGAAGCCTCAGAAGGCATATTGGGAGAGAGTTGTATGATCTGTGCTGCAAGCTCCTTGATAGATCCCACCATGGCTTCAAAATCACTGTCATCTACCAAAGGCTCATCTTCTAAAACAGAGATTCTTGCTTTAAAATAAGGATCATCAGAAGTTATCTCTTCTGTCTTAAATCTTTTTTTACCCTGGATGATAATCGTTGTGCCGCCATCCGGCATTTTTATAAGCTTTACAATTTTGGCAATTGTACCAATATCTACCAGATCACTTACGGTCGGCTCTTCTACATTACTGTCTTTTTGTGAAACTACACCAACCAATTTGTCAGTCTTATAAGCATCATTTACGGCTTTTATACTTTTATCCCTGCCAACTGTAATAGGCAAAACAACGCCTGGGAAAAGCACGGTATTTCTCAATGGCAATAAAGGTAATTCCGCCGGAATCGCTTGTTCATCATTGCTTTCACTTCCATCTTCATTTAATGGTATGATAGGCATAAATTCCATCTCTTCTTCTGATCCTCCTAAAAATAGCTTGTGATTCATAAATTTTATTTCGTTAGACAAATTGTCAAAATTCTTTCAAAGGAACGGGTTTTTAAAGGAATACTATAGTTGTCAAGATTAATGCCACGTTAAAAACGAAGGTTTAAGACGTTTAAAAGGTTTAAGAGGTTTAAGGTTTAATCCTACTTTTGTTTCATGTATATCATTTGCAACGATAAAGAATTATTTATATTAAAAAAAATTGCTACAGCAGCTGCTGAATTAGATATGCCATGCTTTTTAATAGGAGGTTTTGTAAGAGATAAAATTTTGGGAAGACCAACAAAAGATATTGATATTGTTTGTGTGGGAGATGCAATTGAATTAGCGCAGAAAGTGGCTAAACAATTTAAACCTTCTCCGCAAATAGCTATATTTAAAAACTTTGGAACAGCCCAGATAAAATTAAATGACTCAAGAGTGAAAGAAGCCCCCTCTAAATCTCCCCCGATAGGGGAGACTTTCGAAAGCTCTTACGAAATAGAATTTGTAGGCGCAAGAAAAGAAAGTTACAATTATGACAGCCGTAAACCAAAAGTAGAACAAGGCACTATTGAAGATGATCAAACCCGCCGTGATTTCACCATAAATGCGTTGGCAATAAGTTTAAATAAAAAAGACCTGCCTAACGGACAGGCAGGTTTTGGCGATCTGATAGACCCTTTTGATGGCTTAAGTGATCTTAAGAAAAAAATAATTAAGACCCCATTAAAACCGGAGCTAACCTTTAGTGATGATCCTTTACGAATGATGAGAGCGATCCGTTTTGCGACACAATTACATTTCACTATTGAAGAGCAAACCTTTGAAGGCATTATTCAAAATGCGGAACGGATAAAAATTGTAAGCGCCGAGCGTATCACTGATGAGCTCAATAAAATTATTATGAGCGAAGAACCTTCAGTTGGCTTTAAACTTTTATATACATCGGGATTGCTTAAAATTATCTTTCCTCAAATGGTTGAACTTGCAGGCGCTGAGTATATTGATGGTAAAGGGCACAAGGATAATTTTTACCATACGTTGCAAGTGCTGGATAATATCGCAAAGCATACTAATGATCTTTGGCTGCGTTGGTCTGCCATACTACATGACATTGCAAAACCAAAAACAAAAAAATTTGAAGAAGGTCATGGGTTTACGTTTCATGGTCATGAGGTAGTTGGTGGCAGGATGGTTCCCAAAATATTTAACGAGCTTAAGCTGCCGCAAAATGATAAAATGAAATTTGTAAGAAAAATGGTGGAGCTGCATCTCAGGCCTATCAGCCTTACAAAAGAAAATATAACAGATTCTGCATTACGAAGATTACTTTTTGATGCAGGCGATGATATTGATGCTTTAATGACCTTGTGCAAAGCCGATATCACCTCAAAAAATAAATTTAAAGTAAAGAGCTATTTAGAAAATTTTGAAATGGTGAGTAAACGCCTTGCAGAAGTAGAGGAGAATGATAAGATAAGAAACTGGCAGCCACCTATTACCGGAGAAATGATAATGAAAGAATTCAATCTTTCGCCTTCCCGCAAAGTTGGTGATATAAAAACAGCGATACGTGAGGCTATATTGGATGGTGTTATTTCTAATGAATATGAAGCGGCACATAATTTTATGATACAGAAAGCAAAAGAAATGGGCATTGTAAAAAATGGTCAATAAGTCAATAGTCAATAGTCAATAAGTCAATAGTCAATTTTTAAATCCACAGCGAATTTGCTTCTTGCTATTTCCTACTTACTACTCACCACTTGCTACTTGCTACTTGTCCTTGATTTCTTAATTTCGTGATATGGCAATTTTAAGATTCAGAATTTATTGGGAAGATGATGACAGTATTTATCGTGATATTGTTATAAAGCATACACATACTTTTTTTGATCTGCATCATGAGATATTAAGATGTTTTGAATTTGATAATAAACACAAGGCAACCTTTTACAGGAGCAATGATAAATGGCAGCGGGGTAAAGAAATAACGTTGGAAAAATATGATAAGCCTTACGCAGCGCCGCCATTGCTGATGAGTGAAACCACTATAGGCAGTGAGATAAGAGATACCAATCAAAAATTTATTTACGTGTACGACGTTAATAAGAACTGGACCTTTATGGTTGAGCTTATTAATGTTGATAAAGAAGAAAGCAGTAAGATAAGTTATCCTTCCTGTGCAAGAAGTGAGGGAATTGGCCCAAGCCAGTATGGAACAAAAGGTTTAATAAGCGAAAAGCTTGCAGAGATAGAAGGAAAATATGATCTGAATGCCGATGCATTACTTGCCATGGGTGAAGAGGGCGAAGAGGGCGAAGAAGGTGAAACATCTGAAGATGCTGAAGAAG
>CABDZC010000264.1_pt1 | contig 11829 bp, 10 predicted proteins | sample 3132071 | NCBI WGS metagenome assembly CABDZC01 (sample SAMEA5534339, study PRJEB31848) | metagenome | biome: tundra; feature: field; material: soil | place: USA | collected 2013-05 | depth 0.45 m | reverse complement strand
GTAAAATATTGAGCAACCATTCCTGAAGAGTCTGTTGTTGAAATACATCTCTTCGTACGATATCTTTCCACATCTTCACTTCTATATCTTGCACCTTTCCAACCGATGTATTCCAGCTTAAAAGAATCCTTTATTTTTTTATCAATATGATTACGGGAATATTTAGTTTTTGATGGCTTTCCTGGTGAGCCATTGTTTGTTATCATTGCAGCTGCTGTAAGAGAATCAATTTGCCAGTATCCTATTTCTGACGAATCACCGGTAGCACAAACTAATGCTGCCTGTACTGTGGTATCAGTTTTAGTGGTATCTGCAGCATTTGTTTCTTTTTTGGATTCATCACCATTACATGATGTTATTGTAAAAACGTAAACCGCGATAGCAAATAAGAAGAGTAACTTTTTCATAATTGTAAGTTTTGGTTACTTAAATATATATTCTCTTATTGTAATAAAAAAATTTTATTAATATCTGAACCATGATTTGGGGAGATTATGAGATTAAAATGAATAATAAAATTTAATAAAACATTCAGAAAGGATTATGACTTTTAAATTAGGCATTAATCCCATAAATCTTTTAATCCCATAAATCATGGTTCAGATAAATTATTTATTAACCAGCGGCTCAATGGTATAACCTTCTTTTCTCAATAAACTTATCAATCCCTTCTCTCCTACCAGGTGTCCTGCACCAACAGCAACAAAAACGCTTTCTTTTTGCATGATACTTTTTAGTTGATCAACCCAATTTATATTTCTTTTAGTTAAGAGTATATCTTCATACTTATCCGAACCGAATTCACTTTTGGCAAGCAATTTTTCCATTGCTGATAATTGCTGATCCTTATACTCCAGGATCATAGTATCAAATTCTTTTTTATAAATTGAAAAGCTATCGATATTCTTCAATAATTCTTTAGCCTGCCATTCATAAGGAATACTATCAAAAACTGAAGCTTGAAACTGCATAGTTTCCAATCCTTTGATCTCTTTTTTATTTTCTTTTGAAAGCTTCATAAGTTCTTCTTCAACACCTGATGTTGTGTTGCAATTCATCATTTTTGGATACAACATCGCAACCAAAAAATATGGTTTGATACTTTGAAACATCATCATTGGCATACCAAGTGAATCACTAAAATAGCTTTCCACTTTTTTGTATTCATCAGCTGTATACAGGTCTTTTAATTTTTTACCATCTTTCATGTTCATGTATAATAATCCACTTAACATTGTTGACGGATCATCCATATCCATTTCCATGTATACCTCATCGGCAGTGCGTAAGGAATTTTTTAATTGCTCACTGAACTTAATATCATCTTTGCATAATAAATGAAAAGTTCCAAAAAGATAACTGGGCTTTTTAAGATACTTACCGCTTACCTGCCACAATAAAGTATTATTATCATTGTTCTTTTTTGCCAAAGATTTATTACTTTGGGATTTACAACCAAAGAAAAAAATGCAGCAGCTAAATATGATAATAACTGATTTCATTATACTTGTTTTAATAAAATTAAACATCAGATTATACTTTTTATAATTTACTTTAAATGAAAGGTTGTTTTCATTGCCTTAATCATTCCCTGTGGCGTCCATTGCCCGGGCACAATCATGCGGCGAATGGTATATAAAGGTTCTGTTGAATCTCTTTTGGTTGATAAAATAAATGCCAGCTTATATCCATGGCTTTTAAATTCCGGAATAGCTTCCCTGTTCCATAAGCCAAAGGGATAAGCGAAATATTTTACAGGCTTTCCTATTATTGCTTCCAGTCTTTTTTGTGGCTTTACTAATTGTGTATCCCAATCTGCAGACTGGTATTTTGTAACCATGTGATGATCCCATGTATGCCCTTCAATTGCATGTCCCTCATCTGATAATTGCTTTAATTGTTCTTCACTCATGTATCTTGTACGGTTGATAGAAATAGTCATAATAAAATACACGCCTTTAAATTCATATTTGTTCATTTCAGTTGCACCAATCGTGAATTGCTCTTTATCATTATCATCAAAAGTTATCATTACAGGTTTTGGGGGAAGCGCAGCACCATGCACCAAATATTCATACAGATCATCAGGTAAAATTGTTTTATAACCGCTGTCCGAAAGCGCCTTCATTTGATCTGCAAATGCTGCAGGTGTTACTTCGTATCCCTTCATTCTTTCACCCTCTCCTGCCCGAAAATTTCTGATGTGATGGTAGCATAATACCGGTACTTCTTTTTTTGAAAGTATTGTTGCAAGATCAGCGACTGGCTTTTGTTTGCCGGAATCATCTGTATTTTTATCATAAGAATTATTTTTATTTTTTGTTTGATCAGGCGATGATGTGCATGCAGAAAAAAGAATAATGATAATAAAAATCAGCCAATGGTTTTTCATTTTTTTGATAAAGATTTTTAAAATATTATTGGTATTGTATGTAGATAGGTTTAGGGATAAATTTCAAAAGTTCTTCAGGTGTGTAAAACTGGTCTTTGCCTTTTTTAATATCATTTTTATAGAACAATTTAAAACCGGTAAACTGTACAGGCTCTTTATAAATGTATCGCAGGTAGCTAGATCTTTTTAATATCTTATCTCCCCAGCCATCCATGTCCATCACTACCTGTACCTCGGGAACTTTTTTTATTTTTTCATAATCAGTTATCATTCCTTGTGTAAACCGGTGAACGATCAAAATTTTGGGAGGTAAATTATTTTTCTTTACAACATCAGCTAAAAAATCAATGGCAGCATTTACATCATCAGCATTAAATGTACCGATCTTTGTTCCCGGAATTTCACCATTTTTTAAAGAAAATTCAGGATCAATGCCTAAATGCACCTGTGGCATTTTTAAATATTTTTCAAGCGGTGGAACTTCTTCCTTTACTGTGCTATGCCCTACCTGTATATCAACAAAAACCAATGCATTGATCTCTTTTGCCCAGTTAATAATTGTATCTATTTGTTGAAAAGGCATACGCATCCTGTGTTTGCCCTCTTTGCCCGGACTGCTTTGTGCAGTTACAGCAATGTAATGCAGGGCAGGCATTACAGGAAGTGTGCTATCTGCGGCTTTCCATTTTGCAATTTCCTGGCGCAGTTTTTTAAACATTGAATCTTTAGGAATTTCTCCTAAAATGCCCATTCTCTTAGAATATAAGTTTCCGTAAAAAGCAACGATGCGGTAATAGGGCAATATTGCGTCCGGTAAAGGATATGGGGCTTTGGCAGGCCACTTTCCGGTGGTATCTCCATTAGCAAGTTGTTGTAAAATTTTATTATACACTGCCGTATCAATTGCTTTTTTTTCAGAATTATTTTTGTCAGTTATTTCCCCTGAATTTTTTCCCGATGAATTGTGATTTTTGCAGCCAATGTACAAAAGCAATAAAAGGCAGGTAACATATAAAAGGCTAAAGCGTATTTTTTTCATTAGTTAGATATTGTAATTCTTTATTTAATAATTTTTCCTTCAAACGCATTACAATGATACTGCGCTTTCCCCGTACATCTGCTCTTTAAACTTTAATGAAGGCGATGGTATAAATTCTCCTAATGCTAATTGTTCCCATTTTTGGTCAACTACTTTAATGGTTTCGTTATCAGCAACAATAATATTTGGCCAGTCTCTTTGAAAATTATCGAACTCCTTTGTTTTTCTTGTCCCATCTAACCCCATGCAGGCAAAAGCCCCCTCCAAACCTCCCCCGATAGGGGAGGCTTTCGAAGCTCTTTTTACTAAAATGTGATCACGTTTAGGATCAAGATTATTACAAAACCGCCACAATGCTGTACCCAGATCATTTGCATCAACCGTATGCTCAACATACAATATCATTTTTATACCTTCAGCTTCTTCTAGTTCGCATATTGCTTTATGCAATTCCCTGATGTGATTTTTTTTATTTTTTTCAACAGAAATAATTAAAACAGGAATTTGTTTTTTTAAAAGAGATGTGTTTACTGATTTTATTTCAGAAAACTTAGCAGTTAAAAATGTTTCTTTTATATTGTACATCGTACTTCTTACATCGTACATTTCATCAATCTCTTCTTTAAACTTTTGTGTACCATCAATACACATCTTTCCTCCAAAGCCAAGCTTACTGCAGCTATGATCCAATACATCCATCGGCCCTTGCGAAAAATAAATATCTGTTGCAGGATTCATATTTTTAAAAACATCCTTTGCTAATTTTTCGTATTCTGTAATTTTAAAGTCTTCGAACTCCTTCCCCTTCGGGGAAGGCTGGGATGGGGCTGTTAACACCAAAATTTTATTAAACATCATTTGTCCGGCGCCCCACATGGCATTCATAACTTTTTGCCCCTGCCCTGCATATTCTTTTTTTATTTGTGTAATAACCAAATTATGGAATACTCCTTCCACAGGCATTTCCATATCAATTATCTCCGGCACCATGGTCATTTTTATAGGTGCTAAAAAAATGCGTTCTGTAGCTTTTCCAAGCCATGCATCTTCCTGCGGCGGAATACCAACAATAGTTGCAGGATAAACAGGATTTTTTTTATGCGTGATGGCAGTGATGTGAAAACGGGGATACCAATCGGGCAATGAATAATAACCGGTATGATCACCAAATGGTCCTTCCCATATCAGCTCATCATTGGGATCTACATAACCTTCTATAATAAAATCTGCATCAGCAGGCACTTCAATATCGGGCTGCGAAATACATTTTACCAGCTCTACTTTTTTCTTTCTTAAAAAACCTGCAAGCATGTATTCATCTACGTTTTCAGGCAAGGGCGCTGTTGCAGAATATGCATATACCGGGTCACCGCCTAAAGCAACAGCAACAGGCATTATTTTATTAAGCTTTTTATATTCATTAAAATGCTTTGCAGAAACTTTGTGCTTATGCCAGTGCATGCCGGTGAGCGTTGGAGAAAATACCTGCATGCGATACATTCCCACATTTCTGGATAGTGTATTGGGATCTTTTGTATGTATAATGGGAAGTGTAACAAAGGGTCCTCCATCTTTTGGCCAACAGGTTATTACCGGCAGTTTAGTTATATCAGGTTCTTTCATTATTACTTCCTGGCATTCTCCTCTGCCGCTTTTAACCTTAGGCATCCACGAAGCAAACCTGCCGAGTTTGGGAAGTAATTTTAATTTATCAAGAATATTTTCTTTTGGAGATGAGAGTAATTTAAACAGGTCTTCAATTTCTTTGGCAACATCATTTAAATGATGAACACCAAGCGCCATGCACATTCTTTTCTCACTTCCGTAAGCATTCATCAATACGGGAAAATCATATCCTGTGTTTTCAAACAACAATGCTTTACCACCATTACCGCTCTTGCTGATGCGATCTGTAATTTCGGCTATTTCTAATTTGGGATCAACGTAAGTTCTTATTCTTAATAATTCTCCTTCTTTCTCCAGAGCTTTAATAAACTCCTGTTGATTGCGATAAGCCATTACTTATAATTTGGATGTAAAGGTAGAATAGAAAGGAAGTATATTTTCTTTCCAGGAAAATTTAATATCATCTTCTTGGACAACCAAGAATGTATTTTTTCCTGCTTCCCGGTTTATCCCACCCGCCTTTAAATTCTCCTTTAGCGGGAAACCGGTAAGATAAGGTGATGCCGGTAAAATAATACCAATCTTTATTTTTAGACTCACCTCTTTTTGAATTTCCTGTGGGGTAAGTTGCGCCGGTTTTTAACTCACCGCCTCTGAAAGCAAGCTCTACTGCCTTAGCACCCCGATTGGTTAGTAAAAGATTCGGGTCTACGTATGTTGTGCTTACATCATCAAGATAATCAGTGAAAAGTTTTCTCATACCTACTTCAATACCTATTTTAATATTATCAGTTAAAGCATATTTAATTCCTCCGCCAAACGGAATAGCAAACTGTGTAAGACTATACGGTTTTCTATTCAGGTAAAACCCCTGGCCTTCTGTACTTAAAGGTTGTAAATAATATGTTGTACCGGCAGTATCTTTTGTATAAGGATTAAAATGATAAACAGCAACGCCTGCAAAAAAATAAGGAGAGAATTTTATATCCTCTAAGTTAAATAAATAATATTCGGCAGCTAAATGAAATTCCTGTATCGAAGATTTAAAATTCAGATTTCTATAATAAACTTTGGGATTTTTTTTATCATCCGCACTCACCGAAGCGAAAGTTATACCTGTCCTGATAAAAAATCTATCACTAACCTGGTAAGAAAGTCCGCCTCCTATGGCTAAACCCGGCTGAGTAAATGTAAAAAAATAAGATTGCAGATCGCCTTCATAATTGGAAGTTCCCAAAAATAAATTGAGATTTATTTTTTGTGAAAAGCTTATTGAAGCAATAGCAACGAAAACGAAAAGCATAGAGATTTTTCTCATATAAGATAAAAGAAATTGTTCCCGATTAGTTTACAATAATAATACCATTATATTTAAGGATATGTTATAATACCTCTATAAAATTAGCCACTTTTCTTAAACTCAAATACTTTGACGTCCTGTTTCGCTTTCTGACAAATTAATTTTTAAAATATTGCATTAGTTTTGCGCCATTCGGGATGTAGCGCAGCCCGGTAACGCATGGCGCTGAAGCGCCAGGGTCGCAATAAAATGAATGAATACGTAGTATATATATTATTCAGTGAAAAACTTAAATGCTACTATGTTGGACAAACGGAAAATTTTGAAAATCGTTTAGAACATCATAACAGAGGTAAGAATAAATACACTTCAAAAGGTTTGCCATGGAAATTTGTTCATAAATTCATTGTACCGGATAGAAGTGCAGCAATAATATTAGAAAGTAAAATAAAAAAAAGAGGTATTAAAAGATATTTAACCGATATAAATTTTTTCGGGATGTAGCGCAGCCCGGTAGCGCACACGTCTGGGGGGCGTGGGGTCGCAAGTTCGAATCTTGTCATCCCGACTTTATATCTCTACCTGTGAACTCCTTTTAAGCTGGTGATGTTTGAAGAATAGGAGGATAGATTGCAGGCATTAAAAAGAGAAAAACAAATAAAAAGTTGGAAAGGAGGAACAGCTTTCAAAACTTTCATTAATGAGATGTAGTCCCGCCATGGCGGGGTACACGTCTGCGGGGCGCGGGGTCGTCCCGTTAGAAGCGGGATCATCCCGACAAAGCCAATTTACAGAAATGTGATTGGCTTTTCATTTTCCATTACTTCCGGAGAATCTTGCCTTAAATTTCAATAGCACTTATTATTTTCTGCATTTTCTTGTTTATAAAAGCTTATAGATTACCTTGACTCAATAATTTTTTATGAAAGCAATAGCATTAATAAAAACCGGCAATGCAGCAACCGCATTTGAAGTAAGAGAAACAGCAAAGCCGCAACCACAAAAGGGAGAAGTATTAATTAAAGTAGCTGCTTTTGGGTTGAACTTTGCCGATGTAATGGCCCGTAAAGGAATGTACAAAGAGGCTCCTCCGCTTCCGGCTATTTTGGGTTATGATGTAGCCGGCACAATAGAAGCAATTGGTGAAAATGTTTCTACTATAAAAATTGGTGACAGGGTAACAGCCATGACACGTTTTGGTGGTTATGCAGAATATGCTGTAACCAATGCCAGTGCAGTTGCGGTAATACCCGGCAACATAGATAACGCCACAGCCACTGCACTAACTACACAGTATTGCACAGCTTATTATGCTGCTGCAAAAATGGTGAATTTGAATGAAGGTGATAAAGTGCTGATCCAGTCGGGTGCCGGTGGTGTGGGTACTGCTTTGATCCAGTATGCAAAATATAAACAATGCGAAATATTTTCTACTGCCAGCAGTGATACCAAATTAAATTACTTATCCTCACTTGGTGTACAACATCCCATCAATTATGCTACTCAGGATTTTGAGAGAGAAATAAAAAACCTTACCGCAGGAAAAGGCGTGGATGTAATCTTTGATGCGGTGGGTGGTAAGTCGGTAAAAAAAGGGGTACGTTCGTTAGCCCCCGGCGGCAGGATGGTATGCTATGGAGCAGCCGACATGACCGACAAAAACATATTCGGCAAACTGAAGACTGCCTTGGGTTTTGGCTTCTATCATCCGGTTATGCTAATGGTGCCATCCAAAGCGATCATTGGCATCAACATGCTCCGTATTGCAGATAACAAACCTGCTGTGCTGCAAAGTTGTCTGGAAGCAGTAGTGCAGTTAACTAACCAGGGTGTGTTTGCACCAACACTGAGCAAAGTATTTAATGCAGCAGACATTGCTGCAGCACATGATTTCCTGGAAAAAAGAAAAAGTATTGGAAAGGTGGTGGTGGTATGGAGCTAATGAATATTGGTATGCTTTATCTTTATTATTATAGCATGAATTAAAAATATTTTCTTCTCAGCACATTCTCCCCACCCTGGCGCGACGTCTTGGGGCATGGGGTCGTCCCGACAAAACCAATTGGTTTTTTATTCCACTTCTAAATAATCCTTAAATTATTTCCAGTATCTTAGCCCGATCAAATTTTTATAAACCTAATGAAGGTTTTAATTAAGAATGCAGTTATAATTTCTTCATCTCACCCCGCATCATCCACTGATATTTTAATTAACAATGGTATTATCGTTCAAATTGATAAGAATATAAATCTTTCAGCAGATAAAATTATAGAACATAAAAATCTTCATGTCTCTGTTGGATGGATGGATTGTTTTGCCAATTTCTGCGATCCCGGGAATGAACACAAAGAAACTTTGGAAACCGGTTCAAACGCAGCAACAGCAGGAGGATATACGGAAGTGATGCTGATCCCTAATACCAATCCTGTAGTGCATAATAAATCGCAGGTAGAATATATTGTACAGCGAAGCAAAAATTTACCCGTTACAATTCATCCTGTTGGAGCCATTACAAAAAACACAGAGGGAAAAGAACTGAGCGAAATGTATGACATGCAAAATTCCGGCGCCATTGCTTTTTCTGATGGTGTTAACTCTTTGCAGTCTTCGGGTATTATGTTAAAAGCTCTGGAATATATCAAAGCAATTGATGGAACTATTATTCAATTGCCTGATGATAAAAGTATTGCAGCAAATGGATTGATGAACGAGGGAATTACCTCAATAAAATCAGGATTGCCCGGCAGGCCCGCCATCTCAGAGGAAATTTTAATTGCAAGAGATATTGAGCTTTTAAAATATACCAATTCAAGAATTCATTTTACAGGCATCTCTACAAAAAGATCTTTAAAAATAATTTCAAAAGCGAAAAACGATGGTTTAAAAGTTAGCTGTTCAGTTACACCATACCATTTATTTTTTAGCGATGAAGATTTAAAAAATTACGATACTAATTTAAAAGTTAATCCCCCATTAAGAACGAAGGAAGACATGCTTGCTTTAAGAGAAGGAATTAAAAGCGGGGTGATTGATTTTATTGCTTCACACCATCAGCCGCAGCATTGGGACGATAAGACCTGCGAATTTGAATATGCAAAATATGGAATGATAGGGTTGGAAAGTGTGTTTGGAGTTGCGGGGATTTGTGGAATTAAGAGCAATGATTTTATAAAGATGCAAACCGAAAATATCAGGAATATTTTCAATGTAGAATTACCGCAAATCAAATCCGGAGCTAAAGCAAATCTTACTTTATTTGATCCTAACCCGGAATATATTTTTACAGAAAACAATATTTATTCCAAATCCCGTAACAGTCCATACATAGGAAAAAAGTTAAAAGGAAAAACGTTTGGGATTATTAACGGAGACAAACTATTTTTGAATAAAATAAATTAATTGATAAATAATTTAATTATGGAAAAAAAACCAATTACTAATATAACAGCCGGCTTTATTCTCTTTCTGGTGATGGTTGTTTACACTTTAATAATAAATCTAGGGAAGCTGCAGGACAATATGATGCTTGGTTGGTTCTCATATTTTATCATAATAGCTGGTATTGCAATTTTTGTGGTAAAATATGGTAAGGATATGAATGGCAATATTACCTTCGGAAATCTTTTTGCTTTCGGGTTTAAAACAACTGCTGTAGTTACTATATTTTTTATCGCTTTTATGGTTCTATTTTATCTTATTTTTCCTGAATATAAGGAACAGATGCTTGAGTTAGGAAGGCAAAAAGCTTTGGCAAATGCAAAGGGTACCAATCCAGAAGATATTGAAAAGGGCATGGAAATTTTTAAAAGATTTTTTTGGGTTGGATTGATTGCAGGCATAATGCTATCATATGCAATTCTTGGTGCCATAGGTTCTCTAATTGGAGCGGCTATTACTAAGAAAGATCCTCAGCCTTTCCAGGACATAAATCAAATTGGTGAATAATAATGGACCTCTCAATTATCATCCCTCTTCTTGATGAATCTGAATCATTGCCCGAGCTTTCTGCATGGATAGAAAAAGTAATGCTTGAAAATAATTATAGCTACGAAATAATTATGGTAGATGATGGCAGCAAGGATAATTCATGGAAGGTGATTGAAGAATTAAGCAGGCAAAATCAAAATATTAAAGGGATAAAGTTTCAGCGCAATTATGGTAAAAGCGCAGCGTTGAATGAAGGCTTTAAAGCATGCAAAGGAGATGTAGTGATAACGATGGATGCCGATCTGCAGGATAGCCCCGATGAAATACCTGAATTAAGAAAATTAATCCTTGAAAACGGATTTGATATTGTTAGCGGATGGAAGAAAAAACGATATGATAATAAACTAAGTAAAAATATTCCTTCAAAATTATTTAACGCTGCCACCAGAAAAGTATCCGGAATTTATTTACATGATTTTAATTGCGGGCTAAAATCATACAGAAAAAAAGTGGTGAAGAGTATTGAAGTGTATGGCGAAATGCATCGCTATATTCCTTTGCTTGCCAAGTGGGCTGGCTTTAGAAAATTTGGGGAGAAAGTAGTTCAGCACTATCCACGTAAATATGGTAAAACAAAGTTTGGATGGAGAAGATTTATAAATGGTTTTTTAGATCTTGCCTCCATTGTTTTCGTAGGGAAATTCAGGAAAAATCCAATGCACTTTTTTGGTCTTTGGGGAACACTCGTTTTTTTATTTGGCTTTGGCGTTTCTCTATATCTTGCTATTTCAAAATTTTTCTTTGATAAAACAGGGTTAACACAGCGACCATTATTTTTCTTTGCTATACTTGCAATGATAATCGGTACACAGCTTTTCCTGGCGGGCTTTTTAGGCGAACTGATATCAAGAAATGCCGGCGACAGGAATTATTATCTTATAGAAGAAAAGACAGGATTTGGAGAAAAATAGAACACTGATAACACAGATAATTTTTGCACCTTATTTTCCGATCAGCATCATAACAATATAGTATCTATAAATAATCAGTTAAAATCAGCTTAATCAGTGTCATCTGTGTTCTATAAAAAAAAAATTATCATCATAGGCTCTGCATATCCATTACGTGGTGGTGGTATAGCTTCTTACAATGAACGGCTTGCAAGAGAATTTATGATACAAGGGTTTGATACAACTATTTATACATTCTCACTTCAATACCCTAAAATTTTATTTCCGGGAACAACACAATATTCCACCGAGCCACTGCCCGCTGATCTGAAAATAAAAGTTTGTATTAACTCCATCAATCCATTTAACTGGCTAAAAGTTGGTAATGAACTAAGAAATTTAAAGCCCGATATCATTGTTGTAAGGTACTGGATACCCTTTATGGGTCCATGTTTCGGAACTATTTTAAGAAGAGTAAAAAAAAATAAACACACTAAAGTTGTTTGTATTGCAGATAATATTATTCCTCATGAAAAGAGAGTCGGCGATACCCTGTTCACAAAATATTTTGTAAAGCCTGTTGATGCCTTTATAA
>CABDZC010000195.1_pt1 | contig 13922 bp, 11 predicted proteins | sample 3132071 | NCBI WGS metagenome assembly CABDZC01 (sample SAMEA5534339, study PRJEB31848) | metagenome | biome: tundra; feature: field; material: soil | place: USA | collected 2013-05 | depth 0.45 m | reverse complement strand
ATCTCCTTCTCCACATGGAGAAGGAGCGGTGCTTCTGATCAATTACAAACATTTGTTGTTCCACATCATTATCAAAATCACACATCGTACATCTTACATCGTACTTCTCACATTACATACTAAACACTTCTTCATTTTTATCGAGATAAGTATTTTCAATTAATTCTGTGCCTGGTGCCATGGCTTCAAACTCTTTCAACTTTTCATGGAATCCGGAACTTGTTTTTATGATCGCAATTCTTGCGCTGCGTACAAATTCTATCAATCCATAAGGTTCCAGCACTTTCACCAGCGCATCTGTTTCTTCCCTGTGACCTGTTGTTTCAAATACTGTATAATCTTTTCTTATCGCCACAACTCTTGCACCATATTCACGAAGCAATCTTTCAACTTTTACCTTTTCTGTAATAGCATCAGTGGAAACTTTATACAAGGCGAGCTCCTGCCAAACCAGTTCATCAGATGTATTAAAGTATGCTTTCAATACTTCAACCTGTTTTTCAATTTGGCGTACCAGTTTACGAACTACTTCTTCCGTTTCATTTATAACAATTGTAAACCTGTGAATACCTTCCAATTCAGAAGGCGATGAATTGAAGCTGTCTATACTTATTTTTCTTCTCGAAAAAATAATTGCAATACGATTCAATAAACCGATCTGGTTTTCTGTGTACACAGTTATGGTGAATTCCTGCCAGCCTGAAACTGCAATTGCTGAATTTACCAATGCTATTTTATTTTCATCTTTCATTTCAAAATTATTTACATAATTATTTTAACCTGATCTCTGCAACACTTGTTCCCTGTGCTACCATGGGGAATACATTATTTTCTTTTCCTACCATTACTTCGAGAAGGTATGGTCCTTTATGATCTAACATTTCCTGTAAAGCATCTTTTAGTTTTTCTCTTTCCGAAATACTTTTGCCATCTATATAATATCCTTTTGCAACCTGTACAAAATCAGGACTGGTAATATCTACGAACGAATAGCGCTTCTCATGAAACAATTCCTGCCATTGCCTTACCATTCCTAAAAACCGGTTGTTAAGTATAAGAATTTTTACATCAAGCTTGGTTTGCATAAGGGTACCCAATTCCTGTATCGTCATTTGAAAACCGCCATCACCAATAATTGCAATTACTGTTCTTTGCGGTGCACCATACTTTGCGCCAATTGCAGCAGGTAATCCAAAACCCATAGTGCCTGCTCCTCCGGAAGTAATATTGCTTTTTGACTGGTTAAATTTTGCATAACGGCAGGCTACCATTTGGTGCTGACCAACATCGGTAACAATTACAGCATCGCCTTTTGTTAATTCATTCAAAACGTTTATTACTTCTCCCATAGAAATTTCTTCTGTTGCGGGATTGAATTCAGGAAATATACAAGCTTCTTCCTCCTCGGTTTTATATTGCTTAAAACGATCAAGCCATTGAGGATAATTTTTTTGTTCCAGCAACTCTGTGAGCAAAGGAAGGGTTTCTTTACAATCGCCCCATACGCCTACTGTTGCTTTCACATTTTTATCTATTTCTGATGGATCAATATCAAGGTGAATTACTTTTGCCTGCTTTGCATATTTATCAAGCCTGCCGGTAACTCTGTCATCAAAACGCATTCCTACTGCAATCAAAACATCACATTCATTTGTAAGCACATTGGGTCCATAATTTCCATGCATGCCCAGCATACCAACATTCAAAGGATGATCAGTTGGTAAAGCGCTCAATCCAAGAATTGTCCATGCGGCAGGAAGACCTCCTTTCTCAATAAAATTTTTAAATTCCTTTTCAGCCTTACCAAGAATTACACCTTGTCCAAATAACACAAATGGTTTTTCAGCAGCATTGATGAGTGCAGCAGCCTGTTCAATATTTGATTTGCGAATAACAGGCTTGGGACGATAGCTGCGGATGAAATCGCATTTCTTATATCCTTCAAAATTAAATTTTTGCAGTTGCGCATTTTTGGTGATGTCGATCAACACCGGGCCGGGCCTTCCGCTTCCTGCAATAAAAAATGCCTTTGCCAATACCCCGGGAATTTCTGATGCATCAGTTACCTGGTAATTCCATTTGGTAACCGGTGTTGTTATATTAATTATATCCACTTCCTGAAAAGCATCTGTTCCTAATAAATGAGCAAATACCTGTCCCGTGATACAAACCACCGGAGTGCTGTCAATAATTGCATCAGCAAGTCCTGTAACCAGGTTTGTTGCACCAGGGCCGCTGGTTGCAAACACAACTCCGGTTTTACCGGAAGTTCTTGCATAGCCTTGTGCAGCATGGATTGCACCCTGCTCATGCCTGACTAAAATATGTTTCATCTTATCAGTGAAATCATACAATGCATCATAGATAGGCATGATCGCTCCACCCGGATAGCCAAAAATTATTTCGACATCTTCCGCAAGAAAAGCGTGCATCACTGCCTGCGATCCACTCAATTCAACAATGTCATTAAATACCCCCTCCGCCCCCTTAAGGGGGAACCCGGCAGCTTCCTCATTTTTTTTCAACTTTGTTATATTTTGTATTATGGACATACAATCATTTTTTATTTGTTTGCTTTTAAATTCTTTTAAACTTTTTATTTGTTCCCATTGCAGATTCTATTCTCTTTAAAAGTTTCCTTAAGTCCCCCTTCAGGGGGATTTAGGGGGTATCTGTTACGCAACCATCTGCTGCATTTGTAACACATCTTGCATATTTAAATAAAACTCCCTTTGTTGCTTTTAATGCAGGCTGTTTCCAGCTTTTTTTTCTTTCCTGAATTTCATCATCGTTTATTTGCAATGTCATTTTATGATTTACCGTATCCAGTTCAATAATGTCGTCATCTTTTACAAATGCTATCAATCCTCCATCAAAAGCTTCAGGTGTTATATGGCCTACAACAAAGCCATGAGTGCCACCACTGAATCTTCCATCGGTTATCAAGGCAACTGATTTTCCTAAGCCTGCTCCAATGATTGCAGATGTTGGTTTCAACATCTCGGGCATACCAGGTCCGCCTTTTGGTCCTACATATCTTATAACTACTACATCTCCATGTTTTATTTTTCCTGAATTAATTCCTGTGATTAATTCAAACTCACCATCAAAAACTCTTGCAGGCCCTGTAAATTTTTCTCCTTCTTTTCCGGTGATCTTTGCAACACTTCCACCTTCTGCAAGGTTGCCATATAAAATTTGCAGATGCCCTGTTTGTTTAATCGGTTTTTCAACAGGTAAAATAATTTTTTGAGTTTCAAAATTTAATTCAGGAACGTCTTCTAAATTTTCTGCAATAGTTTTTCCTGTAACAGTGAGGCAATCGCCATGTAATAAATTCTGCTTTAATAAATATTTCATTACTGAAGGAACACCGCCGATATTATGCAGGTCTTCCATCAAATATTTTCCACTTGGTTTTAAGTCGGCTAAAACAGGTACTTTATCGCTTATGGTTTGGAAATCATCCTGTGTTAAAACAACATCAACACTTTTAGCCATAGCGATCAAATGCAGTACTGCATTAGTGCTGCCACCTAAAGCCATTATCACAGTCACAGCATTTTCAAATGCTTTTCTTGTCATGATGTCGGAAGGCTTTATATCTTTTTCTATAAGTAAGCGAATGGCTTTTCCTGCAGCATGACATTCAATTTTTTTCTCATCACTTACTGCAGGATTTGAAGATGAATAAGGCAAGCTCATACCTAAGGCTTCAATAGCGCTCGACATTGTATTGGCTGTGTACATACCACCGCATGCTCCGGCGCCGGGACATGAATGCTGAACAATTCCTTTAAAATCTTTTTCACTTAATTTACCTGCTATTTTTTCTCCCAGCGCTTCAAATGCAGAAACAATATTCAGATCCTGCCCCTTATAATGACCCGGAGCAATTGTACCGCCATACACCATTATTGAAGGACGGTTTAATCTGCCCATTGCAATGATTGAACCTGGCATATTTTTATCGCAACCGGGCACTGCAATCAGTGCATCATAATATTGAGCGCCGCAAACTGTTTCAATCGAGTCTGCAATTATATCACGGCTCACCAAAGAATAACGCATGCCATCAGTTCCCATACTAATTCCATCACTAACGCCAATTGTATTAAAGATTAAACCCACCAGGTCATTATCCCAAACACCTTGCTTTACAAGTTTTGCCAATTCATTCAGATGCATATTGCAGGTGTTGCCTTCATAGCCCATACTCACAATACCCACCTGTGCTTTTTTAAGATCATCATCTGTTAAACCAATACCATACAGCATTGCCTGCGCAGCCGGCTGTGTTACATCCTGTGTAATTGTCTTGCTGTATTTATTAAGCCCCATCCCATCCTTCCCCGAAGGGGAAGGGGTTTGGCTACTTCTTTTATTGGTCTCGTTACTCATTTAAACTTTTATTTCACCAACATTTTTAATAGAATTCCCATTTAATTTCAGAGGTTTCAATTCTCCCCCTTCGGGGAGATAGAGGGGGCATTTTTCTGAAGTACTTTACATTTATATGCCTCCTGAATTACTTTGCTTACTGTTTCATTCCAGGGCTTTGCGAATTTAACATTGTCTAACGATTCCCATCCAATTACTTCAGCAGCGGTGCCGCAAAAGAATGCGGTATCTGCTTCTTTTAATTCATCAGTAGTAAAATATTTTTCTTCTACCGGAATATCAAGCTCTTTACATATTTCAATTACAGTAGCTCTTGTAATACCGGGAAGAATATTTTTTGCAGGAGGAGTAAATAACTTTCCATTCTTTTCAAAAAAAACATTTGCTCCCGGACCTTCTGCAACAAAATCCTTTCCATCCAATAACAACGCTTCATCATAACCATTATCTTTTGCTTCCTGGGATGCAAGAATAGAGTTTACGTAATGCCCGCTAACCTTTGCATTAATTTTAAATGCTTTAGGATTTGGTCGTTGATAAGAAGACGTCATCACTCTTAATAATTTATTTCCGAGATATGCATCCCATTCCCATGCGGCGATCATGATAAAAGATCTTTCTGATTTTTGCAACTTCATGTTTGGCGGACAGAAAACCAAAGGTCGCAGATATGCATCCTGAAAATTATTTTTTGCCAATACTTCGTAGGAAATATCAATCAGATGTTGTGTAGAATGTTCATATGGAATTAAAATAGCTTCTGCAGAGTATTTCAACCTATCGTAATGTTCAGCTGCTTTAAAAATTTGTGTGCCATTTTGTGTTTTGTATGCTCTTATGCCTTCAAATACAGCATAGCCATAATGCAGCGACTGATCGTACAATCCTGTTCTTGCATCTGCTGCTTTTACAAATTCGCCGTTTAAATAAATTATCGTGTTTTCATTGTAATACATAACTAAATAATAGTGGATTTTCTTAATTCAATATTTTTTTTATTAACTGTTCCCGGAATTCTTCCATTCACATAATCAATTATCAAATCTCCAACAGTTGACATGAAATAAAAATTTATGGGATCAATATCTTTTGTAACCATTCCATTTTTTATAGTCCATTCAACAGCTTTTCTTACCAGGTCTGCTTCTTCTTTTAAATTAAAATAATCAAGCATCATAGCTGCTGATAAAACAGAGCCTAAAGGATTGGCAATGTCTTTTCCTGCTGCCTGTGGATAGGAACCGTGAATAGGTTCAAATAAAGCTGATGAATTACCGATAGAAGCCGAAGGCAACAATCCTAATGAGCCACTGATAACACTTGCCTCATCGCTGAGAATATCTCCAAACATATTTTCAGTAAGAATAACATCAAACTGTTTTGGATTTACAATTATCTGCATGGCAGCATTGTCAACAAACATATAATCAACAGTAACATCTTTATAAGAAAGGGCTATTTGCTGCACAGTTTTTCTCCAGAGTCTTGAGGTTTCCAAAATGTTTGCTTTATCAACGAGTGTTAATTTTTTTCTTCTTGATTGTGCAGACTTAAATGCCAAATGAGCAATACGTTCTATTTCTGTTTTATTATAAGTGCAGAGGTCAGAAGCTTCAGTAAGATCTTCGTTAGTTTCTTTTTTGCCAAAATAAATTCCCCCGGTTAATTCACGATAAATGATAAAATCAACATCCTCAAGTTGCTTGCTTTTTAAAGGAGATAAGTGTTGCAGGGATGGGTAAGTTGTAACAGGACGAATGTTTGCAAACAATTGCAGCGTCTTTCTTATTTTGAGCAAACCCTGTTCCGGTCTCACTTTCGCTGAAGGGTCATTATCATATTTTGGATGACCGATGGCGCCAAATAAAATTGCATCGCTGTTCAAGCAAACTTCTATAGTTTCATCGGGCAAAGGATTTCCTGTTTTATCAATTGCATCTGCACCCATCAAACAATAGGTATACTTAAACTGGTGGCCGTATTGTTCGGCCAAAGCGTTTAAAACGTTTATTGATTGTTGTGTTACTTCAGGACCGATGCCATCACCTGGTATTACTGCAATGTTCTTCACCATAACTTATATTTTATGCAAGTTGTTTTTCAAAAGATTCTATATCTGACTTAATGCTTACTAAATAATCAATATCATCATAACCATTTAGCAAACATTTTTTTTTGTAACTGCTGATCTCAAAAGCCTCTCCTAAATCCCCTCCGGTAGAGGGGACTTTTGAAGAATCTAATATTTTGATAGTTTGTTGCTCAAGATTTACTTCTAACTTGGTTAACGGATCTTTTGTGCCCGCTTTAAATATTTTTTGAAGAAATTCTTCACTTACCTGTACCGGTAAAAGACCATTATTTAAAGAATTGCTTTTAAAGATGTCGGCAAAAAAGCTGGACACAACAACCCTAAAACCATAATCAAGAATTGCCCATGCAGCATGTTCCCGTGAAGAGCCACAACCAAAATTTTTTCCTGCCACAAAAATTTTCCCTTCATATTCAGGCTGGTTCAAAACAAAATCCTTTTTTGGTTTGGTCTCATCATTATTCTGATAACGCCAATCACGAAAAAGGTTTTTACCAAAGCCTTCACGGGTAGTAGCTTTTAAAAAGCGTGCAGGAATTATTTGATCCGTGTCAACATTTTCCAATGGTAGAGGAACAAACCTGGAAGTGAAACCCCCTGCCCCCCTGAAGGGGGAACCTAATTTTGTATTTTCATTTTTCTGTTCTGACATTTTTCTAATTCGTTTTTTATTTTTTCATTCTACGGAGTTAATTTCATAATCATTAACTATAAGAACTATCAAAAGAAATAAAGTAGCTCCAATCTAAGTTCCCCCTTTAGGGGGACAGGGGGTTTCTTACATCAGTTACTACTCCTGTTATAGCCGAAGCAGCTGCCGTTAAAGGACTTGCCAATAACGTTCTTGCACCTGCTCCCTGCCTGCCTTCAAAATTTCTATTACTTGTAGAAATACAATATTCGCCTGCAGGAATTTTATCTTCATTCATTCCCAAACATGCGCTGCACCCCGCCTGCCGCACTTCAAATCCTGCTTCTTCAAAAACTTTATCCAGACCTTCTGCTTTAATTTGTGCAGCCACCTGTTGTGATCCCGGAACGATCATCACTTTCACATGCTCACTTTTCTTTTTACCTTTTACAACACCTGCAACTAATCTTAGATCTTCAATTCTTGAATTAGTACAACTTCCTATAAATATATTTTGAACCGGCATTCCCAATAAGGCTTTGCCTTGTTGCAGACCCATATATTCCAGGGCTTTCAGAATATTTTTTCTTTCACCTTCATCAGAAATACTTTCAGCAGTAGGTATTAACCCGTTTATTGCAAGACCTAATCCCGGGTTAGTACCATAGGTTATCATCGGCTCTATGTCAGCAGCATTTATATTTATTTCCTTATCAAAAACAGCATCATCATCAGTGTGTAACTTTTTCCATTCATTTAATTTCTTATCCCATTCTTCTCCGCCAGCCGGCGGAGCAAACTTTCTGCCTTTTATATAATTGAATGTTGTTTCATCGGGCGCTATCATTCCACCTCTTGCACCCATTTCAATACTCATATTACAAACGGTCATTCGTGATTCCATAGAAAGGCTTCTGATTGCCGAGCCTGCATACTCAACAAAATATCCTGTTGCGCCACTTGCTTTTATTTTTGAAATGATGTATAGAATAATATCTTTTGAAACAACTCCTTTATTCAATTCGCCATTAATATTTATCCGCATTACTTTAGGCCTGCTTTGCAAAACACATTGCGATGCAAAAACCATTTCAACTTCACTGGTTCCTATTCCGAAAGCGATTGAGCCAAATGCGCCATGGGTGGATGTATGGCTATCTCCGCAAACAATTGTCATTCCCGGTTGAGTGATCCCTAATTCAGGACCAATCACATGAACTATTCCCTGAAAAGGATGTCCAAGTCCATATAATTCTATTCCGTGTTTGCTGCAATTCTCTATCAATTGATCTACCTGTAATCTTGATAACATATCCTTAATAGGTAAATGCTGGTTGATTGTTGGCACATTATGATCGGCGGTAGCCACGATCTGGTTTGGACGGAATATTTTAAATCCTCTTTTTTCAATTCCGGCAAAAGCCTGCGGGCTTGTTACTTCATGAATAAAATGTTTATCAATATAAATAACATCAGGCCCGTCTGGTATGGATTTAACTAAATGCTTTTCCCATATTTTTTCAAACAATGTTTTACCCATAGCCTCTCCTAAATCCCCTCCGGTGGAGGGGACTTTTGAAGAATCTAAAGATTTACTGTTCTTTTGCATAGTTCAACTTTTAGCCATAATATTTTATGCTACGATTGCTTCAGCCGGCTGGTATTGTTTTGCCAGTTGTAATAAGTTATCTTCTTTTATTTCCTTATGTATATCCGCTAATTTTAAAAACTCCCCGTACAACATATCGATATCATTGCGGTTATATTGATATCCTAATTTTTTAAAACGAAAGGCAAGTGCACTGCGGCCGCTTCTTGCAGTAAGTACTATTTTACTTTCCTCAGCGCCTACTTCTACCGGATCAATTATTTCGTAAGTGAGTTTGTTTTTTAAAAATCCATCCTGGTGAATACCGGAAGAATGTGAAAATGCATTTGAGCCAACAATTGCTTTGTTAGGCTGCACCGGCATTCGCATGGTATCTGAAACCAGCCTGCTTATAGGATTTAATTTTTTTGCATTGATGTTTGTATAAAGCCCAAGATGTTTATGTTGCTTTAATATCATTACAACTTCTTCAAGAGAAGTGTTACCGGCTCTTTCTCCCAAACCATTAATGGTACATTCAATTTGCCTGGCGCCGTTCACAACACCTTCAATGGAATTAGCTGTAGCCAAACCAAGATCATTATGGCAATGACAGGAAATAATTGCCTTATCAATGTTGGGAACATTGTTCACCAAAAAAGCAATTTTTTCACCATACTGATGTGGCAGGCAATAACCGGTTGTATCAGGAATATTCACTGTGGTTGCACCGGCTTTGATCACCGCTTCAATTACTTTAGCTAAATATTTATTGTCAGTTCTTCCAGCATCCTCAGCATAAAATTCAACATCATCAGTAAAGTTGCGTGCCCATTTTACACATTGAACAGCTCTTTTTAAAATTTCGCTTTGTGTAGAATTGAATTTACTTTTTATATGATAATCTGATGTGCCGATACCTGTATGTATCCTTGGGCGAATTGCATGTCTTAAAGCTTTCGCTGCAATTTCAATATCATTTTGTACAGCACGGCTTAATGCACAAACAGTGGCATCTTTAATAATGCGTGAAATTTCACTCACAGATTCAAAGTCGCCCGGGCTGGAAACCGGAAATCCTGCTTCAATAATATCTACTCCTAAATTTTCAAGCTCTAAGGCAAGTTCGATTTTCTCATTTGTATTTAACTTACACCCGGGAACCTGTTCGCCATCCCGAAGGGTTGTATCAAAAATGAAGACTTTATTTTCAGACATTGTGATATAATTTTAAGTAGAATTATTAGTAATAAAATGATATTGCAGATTTCAGAAAGAGGCGGATATAAAAATAAGTTCTCTTGAAAACAATGTCTAATCAATATATAGCAACTTTTACACTCCTTAAACCAGGTAAAATGTATAAAACCCTTATGAACACTGAGTTTCAGGATAAATAAATTACGATGCCCAACCGCTCAACAGATGCCCTTTTTCAATTGATCCATTCGCTTCAGAAGCAGGAAAAGCGAAATTTTAAGCTATACGTAAAAAGAAATTCGTCTAATGAAGACATGAAGATCATCCAGCTTTTTGATGCTTTGGATGCCATGAGTGAATATGATGAAGACGTTTTACTGAGGAAAGCAACATCTTTAAAAAAGCAACAGCTTTCAAACACGAAAGCACATTTATATAAACAGGTTTTAGCAAGTCTGCGGCTTTTAGAAAATAAGAACATAGACATTCAGCTGCATGAGCAATTAGATTATGCAAGAATTCTTTACAACAAAGGGCTTTATCTGCAAAGTCTTAAAGTGTTGGATAAAATAAAGGAAACTGCAAAAGCAAATAACCAGATCAGCCTTCTTGTACAGGTTTTGTTTTTAGAAAAAAAAATTGAAACCCTCCACATAACCCGCAGCATGAAAGACAGGGCAGCGCAACTAATAGGAGAGGCAGATGATGTTAATGAGCGTTTGGTACAGATAACAAAACTTTCTAACCTGGCTTTACAATTATATAGTTGGTACATCAACAACGGGCATGCAAGAAATGAAAAAGATGAAAGAGAAATAGAGAATTATTTCCAAACTTATTTATCAGATGATCTAAAGAAAGCGAATGGGTTTTATGAAAAATTGTACTTGTATCAAAGCTATTGCTGGTATGCTTTTATCAGGCAGGATTTTTTAATGTATTACCGTTATACGCAGCATTGGGTGGATTTATTTCAACAGGAGCCTTTAATGATCGAAATAGAAACTGCCAGTTATATTAAGGGACTGCATAACTTATTAAATGCGCATTTCACTTTACGCAATTATTCAAAATTTGAAAAGGATCTTCAGCAATTTGAAGAATTTGCCAATTCAGAAATCGTAAAGCAAAGCGATAATAACCGCATACAGGTTTTTGTATATTTATACATTGCCAAGATCAATCAGCATATTTTATATGGAACATTTGCAGAAGGATTATTGTTAGTGCCCACTATCCGGGATAAATTAAATGAATTTCAACTTCACCTTGACAGGCACCGCATCCTTGTATTTTATTACAAAATCGCTTCACTATATTTTGGTGCAGGAGAATTTGGCAACAGCATAGATTATCTGAATAAAATAATTAACTGGAAAGTTGATCTTAGGAATGACCTTCAATGTTATGCCCGGCTGCTGCACCTGATAGCACATTATGAATTGGGAAATTTTGATCTGATGGAATACCTGGTAAAATCTGTATACCGGTTTATGGCTAAGATGGAAAACCTGAGTCTTGTAGAAGAAGAAATGTTTAAGTTCTTACGCAAGTCATTTCATTTGTCGCCTAAAGAATTAAAGCCGGAATTTGAAAAGCTTTTAGAAAAATTAAAACAGTTTGAAAAAAGCCGGTTTGAGACTCGTGCCTTTGTTTACCTGGATATTATTTCATGGCTGGAAAGTAAAGTATATGAGAAACCGGTTTATGAAATCATCAGGAAAAAATATTTAGAAAGAAAAAAAGCGATGTGACTTTAGGAAAATATTAGAATTGGATTAAAAAAAGAGAAGTTGACTGATACTGGATTTTTAGTTTTTGGTTTTTCGGATGGATAAGGATGTCTTTGCGAGGATTTTCTCAGAGCCATGGGTGTTGGCAAATCTGAAGCCTGCCCGACTACGTCATTCAGGCGGGCAATCTCATAATTCATTAATGTAACAAAAGAAACATGGAGGATGCATTTACATCAAACACTAATTAATATTCTTGCAGAGTAGTATGAGATTGTTTCGTCGCTTCGCTCCTCGCAAAGGACGTTGAAAGGGTTGCAAACAAGGACTATGCTGCGTTAGTAAAAAACGTAAAACAAAAAAAGCCGTGTTTCTTTTCAGGACACGGCGCCATACGCTGCAGCCGTGTGCCGCCATGCACAAGGCTTGCCATTGGAGACACGGCAGGGGAAAAATCTTTATTTTGCAGCATCTTTATCACCATGATGCTCCTTCATTTCCTTCATCTTCTTCAATTGTTCTTCGGTAAATATTTTTGTACGTTGTTCTTTGGCTTCTGCTTTCAGGCTCATTAATTTTTCCTTTCTTTCGGTACGGCTCAGGTTTTCATTTCCCTGAATTGCTTTCAATTTTGCGATAGTGCCTTCTCTTTGCGCCTTCATCTGTGCCACCTGTGCATCGGTTAAACTAAGTTTGGTTTTCATCCTTTCCAGCTTAATGGCAAAATGTGCTTCGGCTTTAATTTTATCTTCATTTTTAAATTGCTGCAGTTTTGTTTTTTGCTCTGCAGTTAACAAGCCTTTCATTTTAGACTGCAGTTCTTTGTTCAATTGGTATTTTCTGTCGCGTAATTCTTTTACCGTGATGTTCTCATTTTTATTGAGTTCAATCAATTTCTTTTTATAGGTTTCCCTATACAATTTTGCCTGATCTTTTTGAGCGGGAGTCAGATTCAGGGCCATCATCGCCCTTTGATGGTGGCGCCTTATTTCCATCTGGTGGATGCGGCGCATTTCCTGGGGGTTTCTTTGTCTTTCTATTCTGTCGCGATTGTTTCTTTGGACAGGATTCTTCTGTGCTTCGGCACTGATCAGTATGCCACTGAGGGCGATTAATACTATGAGTATTCTTTTCATGGTAAATATGTTTTTGTGAATTATACGACTCAAAAATAACAGGTAGGTTTAAAGTCCGCTATAATATACCTAATGCTTCTATTGGCGTCTCGCCAACGGTTTGTTTACAAGCAACGTTAAACATGCTGTTATGTACAGTTTTAATCTGCTTCAGTAAAAGCAATTTTATGTTCAGTAAGAAATTCTTTTATCTGGTCAACATGAATACATCTGCCCACATGCAAAAATGGATAATTTGAAACTTTGCTTTTTTTGCCATCGTTTATTATTTCTTTGTCTTTGATATCAAATCCTAAATGCAAATGATTGGTAGCAAATTGCATCCCATATACTGTTCCATTAACGTCAAAGAGCGGTCCTCCACTTTGTCCTTTAAGGCCTGGTGTACTCATTTCTATTCCTGTAACTTTGCCGGTTGTATCTCCAACAAATCTTGTAATAATTCCATCTATAGGAAATGATGGAGAACCTGCGTTTCCTACATTTGTCCATTCAATATCATCTTTTAAAGGATCATGTTTAAAATTATTGAACTCTGGAAAAGGGAAGCCAATTCTGCATAAATATTTTCCTTGTTTTATATTCTTACTGTCTTTGATAAAAGAGGCATGAGAGGTATACAATATTTTTGTGAAACCCTTAAACTCTAAGATTGCTAAATCTAATGTTGGGTGTGCGTGACAAACTATTTGCTCTATTTTGTCAAAACAATTCATGAAGTTATTTTTTAATTGAACTGTTGTTTCATTGGTATATTTAAATTTTAACTCAAGACCTTTAAGATTTCTTTTAAATTTAGCATCTTTAGTAATCTTGTCTTTTTCTACTTTAAATTTTGAGTAAGTCTGATTTAAATTATCGGCACCTGGTATCAGGTCAAGAACATGCTTACATGTAACAGCAACTCCATTATCGTTCACAAAAAATAATGTTGATGTACCAGGCATTACCAGTCCACCATACGTTCTTGAAATACTATGAAGGGGTCTTGTAAATTCTAACGTTTTTTCTATAGCTTTTTCAAACATATAATTATGTGAATTTTATTTTGTTTTATCATTTTCGTACTCCTTTAGTTCAGCTTCTTTTATTTTGGTTTCAATCTTTTCCTTTTTCATACCTACCCGCACAATGCCAAATA
>CABDZC010000190.1_pt1 | contig 14180 bp, 15 predicted proteins | sample 3132071 | NCBI WGS metagenome assembly CABDZC01 (sample SAMEA5534339, study PRJEB31848) | metagenome | biome: tundra; feature: field; material: soil | place: USA | collected 2013-05 | depth 0.45 m | reverse complement strand
TTTCATCTGTATATACAGTTCTATTATTTCCGCCAATATTCAAAATTAATTCAAATAACGATGGATTATTGGGGCGCTCAATTCTTGTTACCCGGTAATTGGTTGTGTGATATCTTGACGTTATTCTTTTGTCATAATCACTTGAAAGATTTTTCCTATCCCATTCTACCCGGCTATATGTATTTCTTCCCCTATTATCATAATAGTCATCTACATTCCGGTTATTAGTTTTGTCATTATATGTTGCATGCCATTGGCCATTTCTTTGAGACCATTGGGCATTTCCTGCATTGGGATGTGCTCTAGTAAAAGCATCCTGTACAGATTTCGGAGTGTTCTGGTTTTTAATCTGCCTGTTGGGCTGAGCGAATAAAACAGCGCCGGACAATACCAGAAATAAAGAAAAGAATGTTTTTTTCATAAAAATAATTTTGTTGTAAAGAATAATAAAGAACAATAAGTAAGCCAAGAAACAAATACCATAAGATCTATCGTATTATTAACGCATGTGTTTTATATTTCATATCAGCTTTATTAATCTTTATTGCTTCTTAAAAGGATGAATTAGATATGCTGCACAAGTATGCGATGCAACGGTGTTTAATAGATGCAATAGCCAAAAAATAATTCCACTCATTCATAAACATAGCGAAGGAAAACTTATTTTGATACGTCTAACATAAAATAGCTTTTGAACGTAGCGGAATTGATATAACATCTACTGCAAAGGGATGAAACTGCTTTCCGGCTGCTGGTAGAATTGTACCTCAATAAAAATTTTAATACGAGAATTTAATTACCATCCGATTTTTTTCCTGAATCATTTTCGCCGCCAGTATCATCCTGTGCAGCTCTGCTGGCTTCATTAGGATGATCCTGTTCTTTTGAAGGTGCTGGATTTTTTTTTGGCTGGTTTACCGTTTTTTCATTTTGCTCATCATAACCCGCATTGGTTGCAGAGCCTTTCTTATCTCCCTTTTGCGCCTTACGGCTTTCGTAATATTTTTTAGATCTTGAATTCATGATAGATATTTTAGGTAATGCCTTATTAAAGATTGTGCCAAGGTATCATTTATGTGTAAAAAACAGGTACAATTTTTGACATCTGGTAAAAAAACTTTAATCATGAAAAGTTCACGCAAACAGGAAAATAAACAAAGCAAACAAGGGCATAGCAATAAACCTATTCCCGAAATAAGAGATAATATGGATGCCCGGCATAATAAAGAGGATAATAAAAATAATCCCGGCATTTTTTCCAAAAAACAGGGAAATAAAGAACCGAAAAAATAAAACTTAGGGGTTTGGGATTTCTGTAGTCTCTTCTGATACTTTTACCTCGTCAGCTTCAGTTGCCGGTGGTGTGATATTTTTTGTAGTAAGCTGAAACTTTGTATTCAGGCTTATTTCATACATCTTAGCTTTAATAATTTTTTTGGTGTTCTCATCCTCCAAAAGCACTTCAGCAAGGTTCATTGCCAGCGGCGACCCGCTGATAACATTGCTCACACGCCCGTTGGTAAGCTGAATAGTAAACTTATAACCCGCTTTTCTGCCTGTACCTGCTCTTTCAAAATCAACACGGTTTAATGTCAATACCTGGTCTTCTGCAGCCGATTTTTTTAAATGGATGTTGATAAAAGGCAAATATTTTTTCCAGATGTGATTGTACATAACTATTATAAAATGTTGATGTGAATTAGGGAGGGCATGTAAAGATGAGATTTTTACAGCATATGGACAACTATTGTTACAAAACTGGCATAGTATTATGTGCTCTCATTCTAAATTTTTTTATATGCCAGGCACAGATAAAAATAACCGACAACAAAATAATAATGAAGATAAACGGGATAGCCAAAACGATGCGAAAAGTATAACCGAAGCGCTTAAGCAGGCAGAAAAGGATATAAAAAAAGATCCCGCTCTCACTAATAAACGTGACCCCCGTGCCGATCTTGATGAAGGAGAACTTGCAAGACTTGAGGGGGAAGAATAAAAAAAATCTTTAAGCCGTACCCTTTAGTATCATTAAAAGCCAATGGCTGCCAAAACAGAAATTAGCTTATATTTATATACGCTCAATCATTAATTTTTTTGAAAAACAAATACCTTAAATACACGCTTAAAGCACTTGTCGTACTGTTGAGCGTTTTTGTTATCTTATACATAATAGTATTTGCCTATGTATCTGCCAATAAGAAAAAAATTATAAAACAGGTTACAGATGAGATCGGTAAAAAGCTTAACGGTAATGTTTCTATCGGTAATGTTGAATTAAGTTTTTTCAGCCATTTTCCAAAAGTATCTGTGGCGCTTCACAATGTAATGATCACTGACACGATGTATGCTCAGCATCATCATCCTTTTTTCCATGGAGAGGATGTGTTTGTGAATGTGAGCGTGATGAACATGATAAGCAAAAAATCTTTTATTAATGGCTTCAGGATTGATAAAGGAAGTTTTTATTTATATACTGATACAAGCGGCTACACAAACAAATATCTTTTTAATCCTAAAAAGGATCCTGCTAAAGGCGCTGAAAATAATAATGAAAGAAACGAATTAAAAAATATTGTTCTCAATGATGTAAGAATTACCGATGATGATAAACAAAAAAATAAATTGTTTGATATCCAGGTAAACGATCTTGATCTTGACCTTGAGGATAAAGATTCAACCGTGTTTTTGTTTTCAGCAAAAGCCAATATGCTTATACACAGTCTTGCTTTCAAACTGCAAAGAGGAAGCTTTGTAAAAGAAAAAACATTCCGCGGAAATTTTGATCTGCGGTATGATAAAAAATTAAAGCAGATACAGCTGGACAGTGTTGATATAAACCTGGCAGATTATCCATTTAATATCACTGCAAGGTTTGATATGGCAGGCGATAACAGGCAGTTTAGTCTTAAAGTGTATACAAAAGATATTCAGTACAGTTTTGCAAAATCTTTATTAACCCATAAAATTGACAGCGCCTTATCCATTGGCGATGTAGAGAAACCCCTTGATGTTGATGCAAGTTTAACCGGACCGCTAAAAGGTGGCGACCTATTGATATTTGTAAATTTCACAACAAAAGACACACATCTCACTACACCGTTTCTTGATTTTGACAATGCAACCTTCAAAGGTTTTTTTACCAATGAAGTGGTTGCCGGCTTACCAAGACAAGACCCTAACTCTAAGATCGTGCTGACAGATTTTTCCGCCACATGGCATGATCTTCCTGTAACTTCTGATAAAATTGAGGTGGTTAATTTGGTGGTTCCTGTGGTTACCTGCAACCTTCAATCACACTTTCTGCTAACAACATTAAACGATATAATCGGCAGTAATGCTTTACAATTAAGATCAGGCGACGGCACAGCAAATATCGGTTACAAAGGACCCATTAAAAAAAACACCACCACCAATTCATTTATAAACGGATTTATTTCTTTTAAAAATGGTTCTGTGCTGTATGCACCAAGAGATGTGGAATTGAAAAATGTAAATGGGCGAATTGTATTTAAAAATTCAAATTTATTTGTTGAGAACCTGCAGTGTGATGTGCTGAATAATAAAGTGGTTATGCAAGGCAGGGCACTCAACCTGTTAACCCTTGTTGATGCAGAGCCTAACAAGGTAAATATTGACTGGAATATTTATTCGCCTTCATTGAATTTGGGCGCTTTTACTTTCTTATTAAAAGCAAGAAAAAAAATTATTGCAGAGAGTAACACAAAACATAAGCTGATAAAAACGGCAAACAAAATTGACCAGGTGCTGGAACAGGGAAGCCTTACAGTGAATTTAAAAGCCGGGCATCTTATTTATAAAAAGTTTGAAGCCACAAATGCTTTAGCCAACGTTTCACTGCTGCAGGACCGCTATGTAATTAATAATGTAAGCATGGAGCATGCCGGCGGACGAATGGAGTTGTCAGGTTCTCTCATTGCGCAGGCAGCAAACAGGCACCAGGCTAAAGTTAATGTGACATTGCAGAATGTTGATGTAAGTAAAACACTGGAGGCATTCAATAATTTCGGGCAGGATGGTATAACATCACAGGTGATCACAGGCAAGCTAACTGCAAAAATTGACGCATCCATGGCAATAGATGATGAAGGAAAGGTTTATCCCGGCAGCCTTGAAAGCATTGTAGATTTTTCGCTAAAGGATGGCGCACTCAATAATTATGAACCTGTAAAAAAACTGCAGAACTTTTTATTTAAGAACAGGGATTTTGAGAACATCCGCTTTGCAGAATTGAAAGACCGCTTTGAAATAAAGAACCAGGAAGTAAAGATCAACCGCATGGAAATACAGTCCAGCGTAATGTCAATGTTTGTGGAAGGAGTATTTAATAAAAAGGGAACAACCGACATAAGCATACAGGTGCCGCTCAGCAACATTCATAAACGTGGCGCAGATTTTAATCCCGAGAATATTGGCACAGATAAAAAAGCCGGGAGAAGCATACATCTCCGCGGCCGCCCAGGGCCTGATGGCAATATTAAATTCAAGCTCGACCTGTTTAATGAATTTAAAAAGGAGAAAGAAAAAGCGCTGGAGTGAAGGAGTAAGTGAAAATTTTATTTTTCATTTAGAACTACGTAAGAAATCTCAAAAGTAATAAATTCTAAAAGGTTTATTTTAGCATCAAAATTTTAAATGACACAGTATGAGCAGGTCATAGAAGTAATGAAGCGAAACGGTGGTTTTGCCACTTTAGGATATTTAAATAATTCTGTTGATGTATCGGAGTGGATAACGAAAACACCTTTTGCAACCATAAGAAGAATAGTTCAGGATGGAAGATTCTTCTTCAAAATTAAACCGGGGCTTTGGGCTTTAAAAAGTTTCAAAGAGGAAGTGTTATTAAAATTTAATATTGCCGACAAGAAAAATATAGAAACCATAGAAGAATTCAACCACTCTTATTATCAGGGATTATTATCGGAGATTGGAAATTTAAAAGGCTTAATGACTTTTTTTCCTAATAATTTCTCCTTCTTGGTTCCTGGCCCACGAAACACAGTTCATCAAAAATTATCCTCATTACCAAACTTGCCATTATTGTAATCTTCGTATGCCTGCATAATTTCCTGCTGGGTATTCATAACAAATGGTCCGTAAGCAACAAAAGGTTCATGAAACGGAGTGCCGTATCCAAATAAAATAACAGTATCGGTAACAGCCTTCATCTCTATCATTTTACCATCATGATTAAATTCAACAAGATGATGCATGCCGGTGCGCTCGCCATTGATGAGCAATTCACCTTTTACCACGTACAGGAAAACATTTTTATCAGCCTCAACAGAAAAAGTATGTTTGCCTCCTGCTTTAAATTGAATGCATGTAAGATGAATATCAGTGAGTGGCTGCACAGCGCCTTTGGTGCCTTCCCATGTTCCACTGATAATTTGTGCCATAACGTTTCCATTATCCCATTGCGCAGTTGGTATCTCATCTTTTTGCAGACCGGTATATTTTGGCTGCGTCATTTTATGCTTCGCAGGAAGATTTACCCAGAGCTGTAAAATCTCCAGCGGGCCACCTTTCTTTTTAAATTCATCAGAAGATATTTCTGCATGCACCAATCCACTACCGGCCGTCATCCATTGCACACCACCTGCTTTAATAACACTGGTTGCGCCGCTGCTGTCTTTGTGTGTAAGATCGCCTTCCAAAATAAAAGTTACGGTCTCAAACCCACGGTGCGGATGTGGTCCGAAAGGCAGGCCATTGTTGTTAGGAGGATACTCCTGCCAGCCATGATGATTTAAAAAAATGAATGGGTCAAGCTGGTTCATTGCAACATGGTTGGTTGGCATAGCCCTGTAAGTAACAAGGTCTGCAATGGGTTCATACTCTGCTTTATGATTGGCTTTTATTGTTTTCATACCAGGTTATTTTGTAAAAACAAAATTAGATAAAACTTGCCCTAAATATTTCCTAACATCATCTTCACCCTCTTTTGCATTTCGTAACTTTGCACCATGCACGATTATTTAAAGGATTTGAATGAGCCGCAGAGAGAAGCTGTGCTGCATCGTGATGGGCCTATCATGATAGTTGCCGGTGCAGGAAGCGGTAAAACAAAAGTGCTTACCACCCGTATTGCCCACCTGATGGCTAATGGTGTGGATGCCTTTAATATTCTTGCGCTCACTTTTACAAATAAGGCTGCCGCAGAAATGAAAGAAAGGGTGGAGAGAATTCTTGGCAATAACGAAGCAAGAAATTTATATATCGGCACTTTTCACTCTGTGTTCGCAAGAATTTTACGTGCCGAGGCAGATAAGCTTGGCTATCCACGCAACTTCACAATTTATGATACTGACGATGCAAAGAGTGTGGTGAAAACTGTGGTAAATGAATTAGGCCTTGATGATAAACATTACAAACCGAATGTTGTTTACAACCGGATTTCAGCAGCCAAGAATGGTTTGATAACTGCCGCTGAATACATAAATGATTATGCTATTCAGCAGGAAGATGTAAGAGCCAACCGCCCTATGCTGGGGCAAATTTTTGATGCTTATTGCAAGCGCTGCTTTAAGAACGGGGCAATGGATTTTGATGACTTATTGCTGAAGTTTTATTTATTGCTAAGCACACATCCTGAAAGCCTGAGCAAGTACCAGCGCAAGTTTAAATACATAATGATTGATGAATACCAGGATACCAATCCTGCACAATATCAAATTATAAAACTGCTTGGCGCCATGCATGAGAATGTTGCAGTGGTGGGTGATGATGCACAAAGCATTTACAGTTTTCGTGGAGCAACCATTGAAAATATTTTACAGTTCCAGAAAGATTATGATGAAGTGAAGATCGTTATGCTTGAACAGAATTACCGCAGCTCACAAAGTATTTTGCATGTTGCCAACGATGTTATTGCCAACAACAAAGGACAGCTCCCCAAAAAATTGTGGACAGCAAATGATGAGGGAGAAAAAATAAAACTTGTTCGCACAGCAACCGATAATGATGAAGGAAAATATGTAGCCGATGCCATACAGGAGCAAAAGCTTCGCAGTCATTTTCGCAATAATGATTTTGCAATTCTATATCGTACCAATGCACAGAGCCGGAGCTTTGAAGAAAGTCTGCGCCGCATGAATATCGCTTACCGCATTTATGGCGGTACCAGCTTTTATCAAAGAAAAGAGATAAAAGATTTTTTAAGTTACCTGCGGGTTATTGTAAACCCCGGTGATGAAGAAGCATTGAAACGCATCATTAATTTTCCTGCAAGAGGCATTGGAAAAACTACAGTTGAGAAAGCCATTCTGTTTGCCAATGAAAATAATATCTCATTCTGGAATGTGCTGGAACGTGCTGCGGAGTTCGGTTACAGGGCAACAACGCTGGAAGTGATCAGCAACTTTGTTACCATGATTAAAATGTTTCAAAGTGAATTGCAAAAAAAGAATGCATACGATCTTGCGACCATCGTTGGCAAAAGCACAGGCATAATAAAAGAATTATTTAATAATAAGACAACTGAAGGCTTAGCAAGATATGAGAACATACAGGAGTTGCTAAACTCTGTAAAAGAATTTACAGAAACACCAACGGAAGACGGTGAGCTTTTGGATAAAAGTCTTGGAAGTTATTTGCAACAGATCACTTTACTTACAGATGCCGATGAAGACAAAGGCGAAAGTGATGTTGTAAAACTAATGACGATACATGCTGCAAAAGGCTTGGAATTTCCTGTAATTTTTGTAGGAGGACTTGAAGAAACATTATTTCCCAATGCAATGGCAATTAATACAAAAGAAGAACTGGAAGAAGAACGAAGGTTATTTTATGTTGCGGTAACCAGGGCAAAACACAAGTTGTATCTCACGTATGCAAACACACGCTATCGCTTTGGTAACCTTATGCAGAATGAGCCAAGCAGGTTTATTGATGAGCTTCCTGAAAAATATTTAGACCGTGCTTTTGCAGGCGGTAATATGCGCAACAATCAAACATCTCACTGGAATCCATTTGAAAAAATAAAATCAGTATGGAAAGGTCCAACGGATGAGCGCCCACGCTACACTGATAAACCGGCTTACGTAACCACTGCTGCAATAAAAATAAAAGAACATACACCTTCTCCTGATTTTGCACCGAGTGATACCAGTAATTTACAGGAAGGAGCAAAAGTGGAGCATCAGAAATTTGGCTTTGGGGAAGTAATAAAAATGGAAGGCGCTGCACACAATCCTATAGCTACAGTTAGGTTTGAGCATAATGGTGAAAAGAAAATAATGTTGAACTATGCTAAACTGAGGATTGTAAACTCCTAAGCTTAAAAAATAATCTGATGTTATGCCCCTCTCTGAAGGAGAGGGGTTAGGGGTGAGGTTTAACCGTTTCTTATCGCTTTTCGAAAATCAATAAAGTATAAATCTTATTAACTTTGTATAGTTAAATTTTTTGTTATGATCAAAACAGGTAATCCCGTAATCAGCATATACACAGAAATGACTCCTAACCCGGAGACCATGAAATTTGTTGCCAACAAATTATTGTATCCCGGCAAAAGCATTGATTTCCAGGAAGAGGCAAGCGCTGCTCCTTCGCCATTGGCTACAGAGCTTTTCAGTTTTCCTTTTATAAAATCAGTTTTTATCGCAAGTAATTTTGTTACCCTTACTAAAACAAATGAAACAGAAGACTGGCAGGATGTGATCCCTTCTATCAAACAATTTTTAAAAGAATATTTAGAAGAAGGTAAGCCTGTTGTGAACGAAGAAGATGTTGCCAACATGAAATCAGAAAGCAGCAACGAAGTAAGCGCTGATGATGAAGATGTTGTAAAACGTATAAAAGAACTTTTGGAAAATTATGTAAAGCCTGCCGTGGAAATGGATGGCGGCGCTATACAATTCAGAAGTTACGAAGATGGTAAAGTAAATCTTATGTTGCAGGGAAGCTGCAGTGGCTGCCCTTCTTCCATGATAACTTTAAAAGCCGGCATTGAAGGAATGATGAAGAGAATGATTCCTGAAGTGAAAGAAGTTGTTGCAGAGGCAGAGTAGAAAAACAAGCCCCTCTAAATCTCCCCGAAGGGGAGACTTCCGATAGTCTTCAATAATTAAAGTTTCCAATTTTTAAAAGAGTTCATAACTAAGTTCCCCCTTCGGGGGACAGGAGGCTTTTACATATTCAATCCTCCACAAACACTAATGGTTTGCCCGGTAACATAGCTGCTCATATCACTTGCTAAAAACAAAGTAACATTCGCAATATCTTCTGCAGTACCAAATCTTCCCAAAGGAATATTGGCTTTGTATTTATCAGCGCTCTCACCTTCTTTTAAGTAACTCGTCATATCAGTTTCTACAAATCCGGGAGCAATAGCATTGCACCTAACATTACGGCTTCCGAGTTCTGCGGCAATTGATTTTGTAAAACCAATGATGCCTGCTTTACTTGCTGCATAGCTGCTCTGCCCTGCGTTTCCCCGCATCCCGATGATTGAGCTCATATTTATAATACTTCCTTTCCTTGCTTTCATCATGGGGTGGATAACCTGCTTAGTCATGTTGAACACGCTCTTTAAATTGGTAGTTATCACTTCATCCCATTGCTCAGGTGTCATGCGCAGCAATAAATTATCTTTTGAGATACCTGCATTATTTACACAGATATCTACGCCGCCAAATTCTTTTACAATATCATTCACTGTTGATTCGCAATAATCATAAATAGCAGCATTGCTTTTGTAAGCTTTTGCTTTTACACCAAAAGATTGTAATCTTTCTTCCAATGCTTTTGCTTTTTCATCACTGCTAACATAAGTGAAAGCAACATGTGCACCATGTTCTGCTAATTTTAATGCAATGCCTTCGCCAATACCACGGCTGGCACCGGTTACAATAGCTACTTTATTTTCAAGAAGTTTCATGTGATGGAATTTATATTAATGCCATATCGGACTTCATTTTGAAAAGGCAGCTTTCAAAACTCTTAATTGTAGAATGGAGATTTTCAAAAACATTGATTGCCAATACTTCTCCATAAGCATGCACAGCCTTGTTTCTAAGACCTATAATTTCTAACCAGTCATTTTCATTTGAAATAAGTCCATAAGAGAAAGCTTTTTTTATAACAGCAGTAGTTGATGATAAATTTTCGGATTCACGAAATTCAAGTAAACGTTTCATGGCTTTCCAGGATAGTCCGAAAGTAAGTTCAAAGTTTTTTATTGCTGCAGTTCTTTCAGTAATTGTGGCATTACTTACCAAAGAGTTTTTGAAAACAGTAAACATGCTTTCAAATTGTAATATTTTTCCTTCTACATATTCGTTCATATCATCTCAATATTTTTGAGCGCAATATTTTTAAAGCTGTCATCAGATTTTTGAAAATCAACAAGGTCAAATTTATAAAGTGTTGGCATATCCTCTAATTCAGTCCAGATAAGGCTTTCCTCAAGATTTGTGAGAGGCCTTTTTGCATCAATGCCAACATCAATATCTGCCCTTTTAAGTTCAGGTAAGCCAACCTGCGAGCCAAACAAAAAGACACTATAATTTCCTGAAAGATGACCGGCAACAACTTTTCTTATCATTGATTTTATTTCTTCTTTCCTTGTCATCTTAGCGCAAATGTATTTTTTTTATTTCCTCCAGCAATGTTCTTTCATTACTTAACCTTGGTACTTTATGCTGTCCGCCAAGTTTGCCTTTGCTTCGCAGCCATTCAGTAAAGGTTCCTTTTTTTAATGCATGAACAATGGGCATACGAAGTGCAATGTTTTTATGCCGCTTAGCTTCATAATCACTGTTGATGGATTTTAATGCATTGTCTAATTCAAATGTAAACTTATTCAGATCGTCGGGTTCTTTATCAAATTCAACAAGCCATTCATGAGCGCCATTGCTGTTATCACTGAAATACACAGGAGCTGCTGTGTAATCAGTAACTATGGCCCCCGTTTTTTCAGACGCTATGGCTATTGCATTATCAGAATTGTCAACAATTATTTCTTCGCCAAAAGCATTTATATAATGTTTAAGCCTGCCTGTAACCTTTATTTTGTAAGGCTGCAGCGATAAAAATTGAATTGTATCTCCTATTAAATATCTCCATAAACCTCCATTGGTACTTATTACCAGGGCATAATTTTTATTTAGTGCAACATCTTTTAAACCGATTGTTTCTGGTTTATCTTTTCCGTATTCATCTACCGGCATGAACTCATAAAAAATTCCGTGATCAGTATATAAGAGCATTCCATCTTCATCAGGCTTATCCTGCCCTGCAATAAAACCTTCGCTGGCATTATATATTTCAAGATAGTTTATTGGCTTACCAATTAATCTGTCCAATTGTTCACGGTAAGGCACAAAGGAAACACCTCCATGAACATACAATTCAAGGTTTGGCCATACTTCTTTTAAATATTGTTTTCCTGACAGCTCTAAAATTCTTTTTATTAAAACAATTGTCCATGTAGGTACTCCTACAAGAGAAGTAACATTTTCATTCATCGTGATCCGGGCAAGCTTTTCAATTTTATTTTCCCATTCATCAAGCAATGCAACACTTAATTCAGGGGTGCGAATCCAATGTCCCCAAAAAGGAGTGTTCTGTATAAGCACAGCGCTGAGATCACCATAATGAATGTCTTCATTTACCTGGTGAACCTGGTGGCTGCCGCCTACAACTAAGCTTTTACCTGTGAGCAAATCGCTTTCCGGAAATTTTTTATAATAATTTGTAAGCACATCTTTAAATGCCTTAAAGTGCATATCAGTAAGGCTTTCATCACTGATGGGTATAAATTTGCTTTTATCTGAAGTGGTGCCGCTGCTCTTTGCAAACCAGTAAACAGGTGTGTTCCACAGAATGTTTTCTTCTCCACTCATCATGCGTAAGATGTATGGCTTTATATCATCGTACTCATGAATGGGAACATTTTTTTTGTATTCTCTGATAGAAAATAATTTTTCAAAATTATACTTACGTCCGAATTCAGTGTATTGCGCTGCTGTGATCAGGTATTGTAAAACCTCATGCTGTGCAGCGATTGGGTTGCTTACCCAGTTTTCAATACGCCACAACCTTAAACGTGCTAAACGTGATATGGCAGGACTAAGCAGCTTCATAGATAAGCAAAGTAGGATTTTATTTCGTGAAACGTGAAACGCCAGACGTGAAATAGAAGATACAATCTTAAAAATTTATTCACGTTTCACCTTTGACGTTTCACGTGTTTATGCCTGTAAAAAATCTTTTCTTTTTAATTCAAAATTTCTTCCGAGATATAATCTTCTCACGTGCTCATCATCTGCCAGCTCTTCAGCGGTGCCGTGTTTAAAAATTTTTCCTTCTATAAGAAGATAAGCCCTGTCACAGATAGATAAGGTTTCATTTACGTTGTGATCAGTGATAAGAATACCGATGTTCTTAAATTTTAATTTATTTACTATTGACTGAATATCTTCAACAGCAATGGGATCTATACCCGCAAATGGTTCATCCAATAAAATAAATTTAGGATCAACGGCCAGCGCTCTTGCTATTTCTGTTCTTCTTCTTTCGCCGCCGCTGAGTATATCACCATTATTTTTACGAACATGGCTTAATCGTAATTCATCTATCAGCGATTCTAATTTTTCTTTTTGTTGTTTTTTAGTATACTTACTCATTTCCAAAACAGCTGCAATATTATCTTCAACACTAAGCTTTCTAAAAACACTTGACTCCTGTGGTAAATAACCAATACCCATTTTTGCTCTTTTGTACATGGGTAATTTGGTGATATTAAGATCATTCAAATAAATATCGCCATTATCGGGTCTTATCAAACCAACTACCTGGTAAAAGGATGTTGTTTTGCCGGCGCCGTTAGGACCCAGTAAACCTACAATTTCTCCCTGTTGCACATGAAATGATACATGGTTTACAACAGCACGTTTTCCATAATGCTTTACAATATCCTTTACGTAAATGGTTTGATTCAAAACAACTTGTATTTCAACAAAAATAATATAAGTAGCCCTTATAAAGTTTAGTTTAACAAGTTTGCGTTTTACCTGCACTTGATTATGTTTGCAAACTATTTTGTAAACAGGATGAAAGTTACTGATCACATAAAAGAGGGAAAGGATACAGTGATATCTTTTGAAATTTTACCACCACTTAAGGGTAAAACCATTAATTCCATTTACGATCATCTTGATCCGCTAATGGAATTTAAACCTGCATTCATAAATGTAACGTATCACCGCAGCGAACAGGTTTTTAAGAAAAAGGCTGATGGTACATTTGATAAAGTAGAAGTAAGAAAAAGACCCGGCACTGTTGGAATTTGCGCAGCCATAATGAATCATTATAAAGTAGATGCGGTGCCGCACCTGATATGCGGCGGCTTTAGTAAGCAGGAAACAGAAAGCGCTTTAATTGATCTTGCCTTTTTAGGAATTGATAATGTATTGATAATTCGCGGCGATGCGGCCAAGAATGAAACCTTGTTTGAGCCGGAACCTAATGGTCATCGCTATGCTATTGATCTTTTAAAGCAGGTGGCGGATCTTAATAATGGAATTTATTTGGAGGAAGATATAAGAGATGGCTCTAAAACCCAGTTCTGCATTGGTGTTGCCGGCTATCCCGAAAAACATTTTGAAGCGCCGAACCTGCAGACTGATCTAAAATATTTAAAAGCAAAAGTGGATGCAGGCGCTGATTATGTTACCACCCAAATGTTCTTTGATAATAAAAAATATTTTGATTTTGTAAAAGCCTGCAAAGAAACGGGAATTGATATCCCTATCATTCCTGGCTTAAAACCCATTACTTCAAAAAAGCAACTATCAGTTTTACCAAGAACATTTCATGTTGATATTCCGACAGACCTCAGCAACGAAATTTTAAAATGCAAAACAGATGCTGATGTTGAGGTTGTTGGCGCCGAATGGCTGCTTATGCAATCAAAAGAATTAAAAAAATTTGGCGTACCTGTTCTTCATTATTATACGCTTGGTGAGCCTCATGTTATAGTTAATACTGTAAAGCAAATTGTGTAGTTTTAGTAGCCTTTGAAAGAACAATAAAATATTTAGCTTAGAGTATGCTGTTGCAGGTGATGCAAAGCTGCAAAGCTACCACACAGAACACCTGCAACGACGAAAATTTGAGCGTTAGCGTCCATTTAAAAACAGTCATTGCCGATTTTG
>CABDZC010000142.1_pt1 | contig 16087 bp, 20 predicted proteins | sample 3132071 | NCBI WGS metagenome assembly CABDZC01 (sample SAMEA5534339, study PRJEB31848) | metagenome | biome: tundra; feature: field; material: soil | place: USA | collected 2013-05 | depth 0.45 m | reverse complement strand
ATGCATGGGCATAGTGTTACAAAAAAATGTAGATTAGCTAACCTTTAGTGCTGTTGTTGGTGAAGCCAGGCTATAAAACTCACTACACAAAACACGAATAATCGTAAAGACCTTGAAGGTTTTAAAATCTTCAAGGTCTGATCTGGTTAATATATCCGCAGCTAATAAAGAAATGCCATGCTTATAATAGCCTTAAAATAAAATATTGTTTTGTCGAATGCAGGAAGAATTTAATCCGATTGTATCTCAAAGATCTTTAGCAGGAATTTTTTTGATGTTTCCTTTTTTATCGGAAATGATGAGGTAGCCATTGCTTTTCTTTTTCAATAAGTTTTTTGCGGGCTTTTTCAAAGCCTGCCTGAAGTTTTTTAGATATGTCTTCGGATTTTAGATTAGAATTTGTTTCCATATTTCAAAATTAACTATACTTTTTTCATCTCCTGTTTTTTTTGCTATAAGTTCATATTCGCCACTCGAATTATCAAAACAATACCAATCATCCACTACATAAAGATTCGGCATTAATAATTTATTAATTTTTGAATGACTTCATGCAATCGTGATTTTGCTAAAAAATTTTTTTCTAATTCAAGATTAAAAGGAACCGGAGTATCCAGCGATGCACAACGCATTACAGGAGCATCAAGCCATTCAAAACAATTCTCATTTATCCATGCTGATATTTCCCCGCCGATTCCGCCAATCATTGTGTCTTCATGCAGAATTAAAATTTTTCCGGTAGCTTTTACTGCTTCTTTTATTGCCGGATAATCCAGCGGCAGCAATGTTCTCAGGTCTACTATATGAGTTGATATTTCAGGATGAGCTTCTGCATACTCAACTGCCCAATGAACACCTGCGCCATAAGTAATGATGCTCACATCTTCACCTGCACTAACAACTTTTGCCTTACCAATTTCAATTTCATAATATTCCTCCGGCACATTACCTGTAACACTCCTGTATAAAGCTTTGTGTTCAAAAAACAGTACAGGGTTAGGATCGTTGATGGCTGCAATCAGCAAACCTTTTGCATCTTCAGGGGAAGATGGATAAACAACTTTTAATCCGGGTGTATGAACAAACCATGCTTCATTACTTTGGCTGTGAAATGGACCTGCACCCACACCGCCACCTGTAGGCATCCTGATAACAACATCGGCATTTTGTCCCCAGCGATAATGGATCTTGGCAAGATTATTTACAACCTGGTTAAACCCATCGGTTACAAAATCTGCAAACTGCATTTCCATTACGCTTTTATAGCCTTCTAAACTTAATCCTAATGCAGCGCCTACAATTGCACTTTCACAAAGCGGTGTATTGCGAACCCTTTCTTTTCCAAACTCTTCTACAAAACCTTCTGTTATTTTAAAAGCTCCGCCATACTCAGCAATATCCTGTCCCATTAAAATTAAGTTGGGATGTTGCTGCATGCTTTGCTGCAAGCCTTCTTTGATAGCATCGAAGAACCTCACCCCCAACCCCTCTCCACGGGTGGAGAGGGGAGCTTTTAGCCCCCTATCCCCCGAAGGGGGAAAATTAAAACCATTTTCTTTTTTTAAATTGTTAGATTTTGGAATTGGCGCATATACATCTTTTAGTTCATTTGCTGAATTAAAAGATGTATTGATATTTCCCCTTTCGGGGGATATGGGGCTTATTTTAAATTCGGATTCGATATGTGCTTTAAATTCATTCCTGATATCTGCAATGGCTAATTCATTCAAAACTTTTTGTTCAATTAAATAATGCTCATAATTTTTTATCGGATCTTTTTTTTGCCATTCCTCAAACAATTCTTTAGGAATGTATTTAGTGCCGCTGGCTTCTTCATGCCCACGCATCCTGAATGTGATACATTCTATTAAATATGGCTTTTGATTTTTTATACAATATTCACGAACACCTTTGATGGTATCGTAGACAGCCAGGATATTATTGCCATCAATTTGCACACCTTCCATTCCATACCCTTTAGCTTTATCAATTAAATTTTCGCAACGATATTGTTCGGCTGTTGGTGTGCTTAATCCGTATCCATTATTCTCAATAATAAAAATTACAGGCAGGTCCCAAACGGAAGCAACATTTAATGCTTCATGAAAATCGCCTTCACTTGTTCCTCCTTCGCCTGTAAATGCTAATGAAACTTTGTTTTGTTTTTTAAGCTTGTACGCCAATGCAACACCATCAGCAATCGCTAACTGCGGACCAAGGTGAGATATCATTCCGCAAATAAAATGTTCTGTGCTTCCAAAATGAAAACTTCTTTCTCTTCCTTTACTATACCCGTCTTTACTGCCCTGCCACTGCATGAACAATTTATGCAAAGGCATTTTTCGTGAAGTGAAAACACCGAGATTACGATGCAAAGGCATTATCCATTCGTCAGGCTGTAATGCAAGTGTGGCGCCAACTGAAATTGCTTCCTGACCAATGCCGCTAAACCATTTTGAAATTTTTCCCTGACGAAGTAATACGAGCATCTTCTCCTCTATTATTCTTGGGAAAAGTAAATTTTTATATAGGTTGATCAGCTCATCATCAGAAAAATCTTTACGGTCGAAATGCATATTGCGAATTTCAACTATTCAGCGTAAATAACAAGATGGATTTATAAAGTCCATCTCCTTTCCAGTTTATGAAGTATAGTGGATACAATAGACAGCAAAAAACCAAAAATAAATGCCCAGAGAAAACCATCTATATTAATTCCTTTTACAAAATGATCTGCCAAAAGAATTATCAGAACATTTATCACCAAAAGAAAAAGCCCCAGGGTAATAATAGTAAGAGGAAGGGTTAAAATAATAATAAGTGGCTTAACAATGGCATTGAGAATTGCAAGTACAAGCGCAAAAATTATTGCTGTAGTAAATGAATTTATTACAACATGCGGCGCTAAAAGTTTTGACAATACATACACCACAACAGCGGTGATAAGTAAATTGATAATCCATCTCATAAAATAATTTTTTTGAAAGCTACTCTAAATTACAACCAATTCAAAAAATTCTTCGGGGGCAAAATATTTATCAGCAAGTTCCTTAAGTTCCTTAGCAGTAATATTTTTTATAGTATTCATTGAATCGTTAAAATAGTTTTCATCCAGGTCATTAAGAATAAGATTTTTCCAGCGATTAATAATTTGGAAAGGCCCATCAAGATCACCGAGGTTGCTGCCCATCATATAATTTTTTACCAACAATAATTCTTCCTTATCCACCAATTCTTCTTTTAATAAATTCATTTCTTTATACACCTCTGCAATGGTTGCTTCACAAACATCTTTGCCGGCTTCTGTACTTATCATCCATGCTGTTTGCTGAATATGATTTTGGATATAGCTGTGTATGCCGTAGGTATAACCTTTCTCTTCCCTGATATTAGCCATGAGTCTTGAGCCAAAAAAACCGCCAAATAAAGTATTCAATATCATCACTTTTTTAAAATCAGGATGATGACGGTTAGGAAATGGACGGGCAATGCGAATGGCTCCCTGCACTCCATTGGGATCATTATTTATTCTGAATTTTTTTTGAGAATCCGGAATGAGAATGTTTTCAGGATATGGAATCGGTTCATTGATCTTTAGATCTCCCAAAAAAATATTTAATTGTTCCTCAAAATCAACAGGTAATTTTCCTGCAGCAAATAAGATGCACTTTCCTTTTAGATAATAATCTTTATAAAAATCTCTTAGCTGATCTGCCTGCAATGCATCATATGCTTCAACAGTACTGAATTTTCCATACGGGTGTTCAGCGCCATACAGGTATTTATCAATTAAACGGTTGGCAATAAAATCACATTTTTGTAAATTGACGGAGAGCTGTTGTTTGCTATTTTGCTTAAAGATCTCAAGTTCCTGCTCCGGAAATATTGAATCTGTTAGTATCTCCTGAATTACCGGCAACAATTTATTTAAATGCTTTGAAAGACAATGCAGGGTAAGCGTTGCGGTTTCATTATAGCAAGCCCGGCTTAAATATGCGCCATAATATTCAAAGTGTTCATTTATTTGGAAAGCAGTTTTTTTAGAAGTGCCGTTCTTTAATAAATTATTGGTTGTGGCTGCAATAATATTTTTCTGTTCATAACAATTGCCTGCATAAAAAACAAACTCAAGCATCATTACTTCTTCCACACCTGCATTAATTGCATACACAGGAGCATTGTTCTTTAATACAATTTTTTCGTATGGTTTTAACGAGAGATTAAAATCTACTGCATCTTTTATCGGGGGAGAAACTGTTCTGTTTAGCATTAGTCGTCTTCTATTTTAAATAATAATTTTTTTTGATGATAAACAGAATATAATTACTATCTTCTTTTCTAATTTATAAATAATCCGATAACTCTTGTGAAGTATTTGTCTGTATTTACCAGCAATATTTTCGGGAATGGGACGTCCTTTTTCCGGATAATTAAGAAGTGAGTTTGTCTTTTTTATTAATTCCTGTATAAATTTTTGTGCTGCATATTCTGAATCTACAGCAATATATTCAGCAATGGAATCCAAATCGGTTATAGCTCTTTTTGTCCATATTATTTGAACCATTTTTTTAATTTCACTTTTGCTTGTTCAGTAGTATAAACTCTTCCTTGCTTTATATCTTCTTCTGCCTGTTCTAATTTTTTTTCCAAAATTATTCTGTAAAAAATATCATTCGCATCCTCCAGAGAAAGTTGTTTTGTTATTTTAGCTACTTCTTCTTTTATATTTTGACGAGGCATAGCTTATTGATTTCTTTCAAAATTACAATTTAGTTTTCTGAATAATAATACAAAGTGCTACAGTTATTCTCTGTAAAAATATTTTTGCTTTCCTGTTGAATATCCTGTGCAGTTACTGCCTGGTAATGCTTCAGTTCTTTATTCATAAGATTGGCATCTCCCAACAATTCATAAGTGGTCAAACTACCGGCACGGCTCATTAAAGGCACATCTTCAAAAGCCATAAGGCTTTCAGTTTTGTTCTTTACTTTTTCCAGTTCGGCTTCGGTTACCGTTTCGTTTTTCATTTTTTCTAATTCTTCTTCAATTGCTTTTTCAGCATCCTCCATTTTTACGCCTTTAATTAATTTGCCCTCGATGGCCAGCAAGCCGGCATCTACACTTCCAAAATGAAAGCAATTAATATTACTGAACAATTGTTTTTCTTTTACAAGACTTTGATACAATCTTGATGAACCGCCTCCGCTTAAAAGATCTGTTATAAGGTCGGCAGTGTAATATCTCTTATCAAGTCTTGGATAAATATGCCAGCATTTATACAATGCATCTAAAGGAACTTTTGCTTTTACTTCCAGCTTCCGTCCGATGGTTTGCTTTGGCTCCTGCGGAAGTTGACGTTTATATTTTTCTCCTGAAGGAATATTTCCAAACCATTTTTGTGCAAGCGCTTTTACCTGCTCAACTGTTACATTTCCTGCTACACATAAAATTGCATTTGCAGAAGTATAATGTTTAAAGAAAAAGTTTTTTACATCCTGTAACTGTGCGTTCTCTACATGGCTTAACTCTTTACCAATTGTCATCCAGCGGTAAGGATGAACCTGGTAGGCAAGTGCACGCATTTTATGCCAAACATCGCCATATGGTTTATTCAGATAGTGTTCTTTAAATTCTTCACTAACCACTTTGCGTTGTACATCTAAAATTTTTTCATCAAAGGCAAGAGACAACATACGGTCGCTTTCCAGCCAGAAAGCTGTCTCTAAATTATCAGCAGGCAGTTGAATATAATAATTAGTAAGATCGTTGGTTGTATAGGCATTATTTTCTCCTCCCGCCATTTGCAAAGGCTCATCATACGAAGGAATATTTACACTTCCTCCAAACATAAGATGTTCAAATAAATGAGCAAAGCCTGTTTGGTTAGGGTCTTCATCTCTTGCGCCTACATCATACATCACATCCAGCACAGCCATAGGCGTTGTTGTATCCCGGTGAACGATGACGCGTAAACCATTATCCAGAATAAATTTCTCATATTGTATCATGGCGGCAAAATTCAATTAATTAAGCGCTAATTCCCAAAAAGTTTTATAGAAAAAATCTCTAAAATATCTTACCCACATTAAGATTTATTATAAACGGCGCACCGCTCCTGATTATTAAGACCTTCACCTTTTCCCGTTCAGATTGCAAAAGATTTTTATACTGGCTAATATCATTACTAAAATTATTATCAATAGCCATTATTACATCATCTTTTTTAAAGCCTGCTTTATATGCAGGTGAGCCTGGTATTATATCGTCTATCACTATCTTTCTTTCAATATAATAAATGCTCATTCCTGTGTAGGAGTAATCAAAAGCCTCTCTAAAATGGCTATTGGGTAAAAGATGAACTTCTCTTTTTTGGTAATTAAAAACAACATTAAATCTTCTTAAAATATCATTGCCTAAAAGACCGCCTATGAAAGGGTAAGAGGTAGCATTGTATATATCATCCAGAATATGTGTTGGCACCCTGTGGAAACTGTAAGGCCCTATCTTTACCTCTTTTATTATAGTGATGGCCATTCTTTTTTTTCCGCCCAACCCCTGCGTTTCCACAATAACGGGTTTTCTTTTTTTTAGTAAAAATGCGCTGTCCTTTGTAAAATCTGTGCTCAATAAAAAACACAGACCTGCGCCGGTATCGAGGTAAAAATTAGCATTTATTGTTCGTGAATCTTTTATGCGTAAAGGCTGAATCGGCAATGCCGTAAATAAAGGATGCAATAAATATCCTCCGGAAGGATACCGGATACTGCCCGGTTCATAAACTTCAATTATTGTACTATCGAAATCAACTTTTACTATGTACCTGCTAAAAAAACTATACCCGATAATACCATCAATTTTTTCTCCATATACGTTAGTGAGTATTTCATAATCATTTATGTAAAAATCGAGTCCTTTAACTTTTAATCCCGGTAAAATAAGATCATTATTTTTTGAAAAATCCACTTCCTTTATTCCTGCTATACCATTAATAGTTCTGCCTGATGGCGAATGAGGAATTTTTAAAGCCACACATGTTGCAGAATCAAAGGAAATTCCACCGCTGCCCGTATCTAAAATAAAATTCAGGGTATCAGCAATATTATTAAGCGTTGCTTTAATAAGCATAACGCCACCTGTTAACTGTTTAAACGGAAAACGTGTAATAAACTTTGCAGGCTTTTCAACAAACTGTTCCTGTGCATTTGCACACACAATTAAAAAGCAAAATAATATGTGAAATAAAATTCGTTTCATCTGCAGTATCCAATTTACAAGTTAATGCATGTATTTTTGCATTATCTATATGAAATTATCAAACGTTTTTAAAAAGGCACTGGATTTTAAATTTCTTTCAGTAGAAGAAGGCATGTTTTTATTTAACAATGCTGCTTTAGCCGAACTGATGCTTGTGGCAGATGAGCTAAGAAAAAAACAGGTGCCGCACGGAAAAGTTACCTGGATAATTGACAGAAATCTCAATACCACCAATGTTTGTATAGCCAATTGCAAGTTCTGTAATTTTTATCGTATCCCCGGTCATCCCGAATCTTACATTACTGATATTGAAACGTATAAAAGAAAGATTGATGAAACCATCCGCTATGGCGGTGAACAATTATTGCTGCAGGGCGGTCATCATCCTGATCTGGGATTAAGCTATTATGTTGATCTTTTTAAACAATTAAAACAATTATATCCTAATGTAAAGCTGCATGCATTAGGACCTCCTGAGGTTGCTCACATTACCAAACTTGAAAAATCTACCCATCGTGAAGTATTAATTGCTTTGCGGGAAGCAGGGTTGGATTCACTTCCCGGTGCAGGCGCTGAAATATTGAATGACAGGGTGAGGCGGCTTGTAAGCAAAGGAAAATGCGGCGCACAGGAATGGCTTGACATAATGCATGAAGCACATAAATTAAATATTACTACATCTGCAACCATGATGTTTGGGCATGTAGAAACTTTGGAAGAACGTTTTGAGCACCTGGTAAAGCTTAGAGAAGTGCAGGCAAAAAAACCAAAAGATGCAAAAGGATTTCTTGCATTCATTCCGTGGACGTTTCAGGATGTAGATACATTGCTTACCAAAATAAGAGGCGTGCATAATTTAATTACTGCCGAAGAATATATAAGGATGATCGCTATCAGCCGTATCATGCTGCCGAATATTAAAAACATACAGGCGAGCTGGCTTACCGTTGGTAAACAGGTTGCGCAATTATGTCTGCATGCAGGTGCAAATGATTTTGGCAGTATTATGATTGAAGAAAATGTTGTTAGTGCTGCCGGAGCACCACATCGCTTTACCAGCAAAAGCATTCAGCAGGCAATAAGAGATGCAGGCTTTGAGCCGCAATTACGCAACCAGCAATATGAGTTTAGAGAAATGCCTGAGATGATGGAAGAGCAGGTGGTAGATTATTGAGGATAAATTATTTATGCTGCTTATTTATGCTGCGCATTTATTGGAAGCCGTCACCGATATAAAATACATTCAGGATTTTTTAAAACATAATAATTTAAAAACAACTATGCGTTATACACATGTTACCAAATCAAAAATAGACCAAATAGGTAGCCCTTTGGATAAAATAAATTGTGGAAAATGAGTTGCAGGTAACCCCACGAACACCCGCTGCATTATATCTAACCTGCTTATACGACAGTTCTCAACTACCCATCGCAGATTTCGGCACATTTGCAGGCCCGCAAAACCAATAGCCCGGATTGGAAACCCTGGCTTTCATGCCCGGACCCAAATCATTTCCTTTTTGCAGAATCTATATTCATTCAGTTAACCCGATAATTCAGGTTTATTTTGTTCAAGTATCTGATTTAAAATTTTTCCTGATCCTTTTTCTGAATTCACTAAATCGTACAGGGTAACTTTATCCAGTAATTGATCTATATTAAACTGAATCATTTGCCAGAGCGAACGGGTGGAACAATCCACTGAATGGGTGCATAGTTTTAAAGTTCCTGCATGCAATCCGCAGAATTCTTTATTAAACAAAGCACCCCCTAAGGCCTTCAGCACTTTATTAATAATTATTCTTTTTGCAGGTTTGGCTAATACATAACCTCCTTTATAGCCGGGAGTGCTGTTAATAAATCCTTCCAGCCGGAGAATACGGGTTAGTTTAGCCACATAATGACTGCTCAATCCTTCCGCTTCACTTAATTGTGGAATACTCATTCCTTCCTCATCCTGGTAACTGGCAATACGTATCAGTATACGCAAACCATATTCTTCCTGTGCGGTTATTTTCATATAAATAAATTATGTGTTCAAAGATTCAATACTGACCTGGTACCTGTTCACTATATAAATTTTTAATTTATCAATTTCTTCTGGCGAATTTCTTTTAGCGCAAACCTTATCAAATACACTGGTTAATTCTTTTGCAATATCCCCGGCAGTTTTCCCTTCAATCTGGTAGCGCTGCAGAATGTGCAATAATTGCCCGTTCTTAAACAGGGCAATATTGGGAGAAGAAGGCGTTGTACCCTGTAAATATTTTACCCGGAAATGTTCTACAGCTTCCTTTTCCATTCCCGCAAACACCGTAACGTATTCATCGGGTACTACACCATTCAATAGGGATAAAACAGCCCCGGGTCGTGCACTGCGGGCAGCACATCCGCAAACAGAATTCAGTACAACGAGGATAGTTTTATTATCCTGTTTGTTTAATGCTGCATCCACTTCATCAGGCGTAAGCAGTTCCTTAAAATTCACACTGGTCAACTCATCCCGGAAAGGTTGAGCTACCAAAGCTGAATAGCTCTGTGCTGAATCGTTCATCAAACTTTTTAAACTTATTTGTGGCATAACATTTTTTTAAAATAATTTATAACATTCCCAATTCCAGTTGTGCTTCTTCAGACATCATACTTTTATTCCACGGCGGGTTCCATGTTACAGATACATGTACATCATTAACCCCTTCAATTTGTCTTAGCTTTTGATCTACTTCAATGGGCAGCGACTGAGCCGCAGGGCAGCTTGGCGCAGTCAGCGTCATTACAATTTGAATATTATTAATAGGTAAAACATCTACTTCGTAGATCAACCCGAGCTCGTAAATATTCACTGGTATCTCCGGGTCATAGATGGTTTGTAAACATTCAATTATTTTTTGTTTCAGCGCTTCTGTATTCATAATCGTTTAGTGATATAGAGTTTTTAATTTTATATGCCAATGCAAAATTCTTCATTTGCTTTACCATCGCCAGCAATCCATTGGAACGGGTTTGTGCTAAGTGAGTGGTCATTCCGATCTGCTGAATAAAATTCAATTTCGCTTGTATAATATTATCAGGACTTTGACCGGATAATACCCGTATCAACATACTTATCAATCCTTTTACAATTACCGCATCACTCTCTGCTTTATAAAAAACTTTTCCCCGTCCGACCGGGTCATCCGGGCCGGCATCCCGGTAACCGGCCACTAACCATACTGTTGACTGGCATCCCCTAACCCTATTTTCATCAATTTTATGTTGGTCTTCCAATGGGGGCAGTTTTTTACCCAGGTCAATAATGTATTCATATTTATCATCCCAGGAATCGAACAAAGAAAATTCTTCGGCTATTTCTTTTTCTATTTCTTCTATGGTTCTTTGATTCTTCATCCGGTTATGATAACATTTTTATTGTTTTTTGTACACCGGCAATCAATTCATCAATTTCTTCTTTTGTGTTGTACACGGCAAAGGAGGCTCTTACTGTGCCGGTAATTCCAAAGCGATTCATCAGGGGCTGTGTGCAATGATGACCTGTTCTTACAGCAATGCCACTATTATCCAATAAGATCCCTATGTCCTGTGGATGAAAATTGTCAATGATAAATGAAATCACACTTATTTTTTCTTTGGCAGTACCAATAATTTTTAATCCTGGAATTTGTTGAAATTGTTTTGTTGCATACAGCAGAAGTTCTTCTTCATGTTTCTGTATATTTTCTTTCCCGGTTTGGTTAATGAAACCCAAGGCTGCTTTGAATGCAATGACATCAGCAATATTCGGAGTGCCTCCTTCATATTTGTAAGGCAGATCATTATAAATGGTTTTTTCAAATGTCACTTCTTTGATCATCTCTCCTCCACCATGGAAGACCGGCATGGTCTCCAGTAAATGCTCCTTACCATATAAAACACCTACCCCCGTCGGCCCGTATAATTTATGGGCAGAGAAAACAAAGAAATCACAATCCATCTGCTGCACATTGATATCAAGATGTACAGTTGATTGAGCACCATCTATCAAAACCACAGCACCTGCTTCATGGGCAGCATCAATAATTTGTTTAACAGGATTAATAGTTCCCAGTGCATTGGATACATGCACAACAGAAACCAATTTTGTCTTAGGGCTTAGTAATTTTTTATATTCATCAATCAACAATTCTCCTTCATCGGTGATTGGAATTATTTTTAATACGGCTCCTTTCTCTTCACACAAAATTTGCCAGGGAACAATATTGGAATGGTGTTCCATAGTGGAAATGATTATTTCATCTCCGGCTTTGATATTCTGTCTGCCCCATGTATAAGCCACCAGGTTAATTCCTTCAGTAGTTCCCCTGGTGAAAATAATTTCCTCTCTTGAAGCAGCATGTATGAATTGTTGAACAGCATCACGGGTGGCTTCAAAGGCTGTAGTGGCTTCCTCTGCCAATGTATGAATGCCCCGGTGGATGTTCGCATTATAAGTTGTGTAATAATTTATCAACGCATCAATTACCGCCTGTGGCTTTTGTGAAGTAGCGGCATTATCAAAATACACCAATGGCTTGCCTTTCACTTCCCGGGTCAGTATGGGGAACTGTTGGCGGATACCATATACATCCAGGCTTTTTTGTATGGCAGCAGATTCTATCATGTTATATCAAATTCTAAACGTTCTGAAATCAGTTTGTCAACATACTTTCGAATAGGTTCAGGTTTTATGTGTTCCAGTATATCAACTGCAAATGCATGAAGCAATAATGACCGGGCAATTTTCTCACTAATGCCTCTTGACTGCAAATAGAATAAACCTTCTTCATTAAGCCGGCCTACTGTACAACCATGTGAACATTTTACATCATTAGCAAAAATTTCCAACTGTGGTTTGCTGTTCACACTGGCCGTATCTGAAAGCAATACATTTTTATTGGATTGATACGCATTTGTTTTTTGCGCCTGCGGCTGAACAAATATTTTTCCATTGAACACCCCGGTAGCATTATCATCTATGATGCCTTTGTACAATTCGTTACTGAAACAATTTGGCTTTACATTATCCACTACCGTATGGTTGTCAATATGGCTCTGACCTTGCTGAAAATACAATCCATATAAATGCGCCTCACAATACTCTGCATCTAATACTACATTCAGGTTATTGCGAACAATGCCCCCGTCCAGGGAAATAATTACTGTATGTGTATAGCTCTTTCCCACCTGGCGGATATGTGTTGTACTTACCTGGTTTGTATGACTGGCGTCGTTTTGAATTTTGTAATACTCTACCCTGGCATCTTTTTCCACTATTATTTCCATCACCTGGTTGGTAAAACTTTCCTCCAAGCCAATGGTTGTATAAGTTTCTACTATTTGTACCTGTGCATTCTCACTTATATGCATCAGGCTGCGTGGCTGTGATAAAATATTACCCGACCTGGCATCTGTAATATTATAGATGTAAATGGGATGTTCAGGGATCTGTCCTTTTTTTACGTGAATGAAAACAGCACCCTGCACAAATGCTGTATTGAGTGCATTGATGCCATCTTTTAAATAGTTGCTGCTATGGCCAAAATTTTTTGAAACAATATCCTTATACTCATTTTTCGCTGCTTCTTCCAAAGGCATCACTACCAATGCTTCTGAACGAACAACAGAAAGGGGGAAAGAGAACAAACCATTAATAAAAAATAATTCACTGGCCTGTTCATGACCGGGCAAACGAACAGCATCCAAATCTTTTTGAGAAAGCGATGTTGCTGTTTGGGTAACCGGAAATTGATATTCCTTATTAAATAATCCACTGATACGGGTATATTTCCATTCTTCGTGGCGGGTAGTGGGAATGCCCATCTTATTAAAAGTATTAAATGCTTTTTGACGAATAATATCCAGGCCACTATCCTTATGCACTGATTGTAGCAGATCAAACCGTTCTTTAAAATATTCTATGGTGTTCATGCCTTTTTGTTTATTGATTTACTTCTTCGCTCACATCGATTTCATTTTTGATAAAATCATATCCTTTTTCTTCAAGTTCCAATGCCAGTTTTTTTGAGCCTGACCGCACAATACGACCATTGTATAATACATGCACAAAATCGGGTATGATATAATCCAGCAAACGCTGGTAGTGCGTAACCACTAACACGGCATTGTCCTTGCTTCGTAATTTGTTTACGCCATTGGCAACAATGCGAATGGCATCAATATCCAAACCTGAGTCGGTCTCATCCAGTATGGCCAGCTTCGGTTTCAGCATAGCCATCTGGAAAATTTCATTGCGTTTTTTTTCACCGCCGGAAAACCCTTCATTCAGGGAACGACTCAGCAACGACTGATCAATATCCATCATTGCCATTTGTTCCTTCATTAATTTGAGAAATGCCAGGGCATCCATCGGTTCTTCACCACGATATTTCCGGATCTCATTCACTGCGGTTTTTATGAAGTTGGTGGTGCTTAAGCCGGGAATTTCCACCGGGTATTGAAATGCCAGAAACAATCCTTCGCCTGCCCTTTTTTCAGGCGGCATTCCCAAAAGATCTTTCCCAAAAAATTCAACTGAGCCTTCAGTTACTTCAAAATCTTTTCTGCCGGCTAATACGGAAGCCAAGGTGCTCTTACCTGAACCATTCGGCCCCATAATAGCATGGACTTCACCTGGTTTTATTTCAAGATTGATCCCATTTAATATTTCCTTTCCTTCAATGCCTGCATGTAAATTGTGAATCGTCAACATGATATATTTTTTTATTAAAGTATTTTCAAATTATCCCACACTGCCTTCTAAACTGATAGCCAGTAATTTTTGTGCTTCTATAGCAAATTCCATCGGCAACTGGTTCATCACTTCCCTGGCAAAACCATTTACAACAAGTGCAACTGCCGTTTCCGTATCAATACCTCTTTGATTACAATAGAAGATCTGGTCTTCCCCGATTTTAGAAGTGGTGGCTTCATGCTCCACTATTGCCGAATTGTTTTTTACTTCGATATACGGGAATGTATGTGCCCCGCATTTGTCGCCCAATAGCAGGGAATCGCATTGAGAAAAGTTACGGGCATTATTTGCCTTTTTGCTCACATGCACCAGACCCCTGTAACTATTGTTACTGACACCGGCGGAAATACCTTTTGATACAATGCGGCTCTTTGTATTTTTCCCCAGGTGCATCATTTTGGTTCCTGTATCTGCCTGCTGATGATTGTTGGTAACAGCCACAGAATAAAATTCACCAACAGAGTTATCACCTTTTAAAATCACACTCGGATATTTCCAGGTAATAGCCGAGCCGGTTTCCACCTGTGTCCATGAGATCTTTGAACTTTCTCCCCGGCAAATACCCCGCTTGGTTACAAAATTGTAAATACCTCCTTTACCTTCTTTATCGCCAGGATACCAGTTTTGAACAGTAGAATATTTAATCTCTGCTCTGTCCAGCGCCACCAGTTCCACTACAGCAGCATGCAATTGGTTTTCATCCCGCATCGGTGCAGTACAACCTTCCAGGTAACTTACATAACTTCCTTCTTCAGCTACGATCAGTGTCCGTTCAAACTGACCGGTGTTTTCGGCATTAATGCGGAAATAAGTAGATAACTCCATCGGGCACCGAACGCCTTTGGGTATATAACAAAATGAACCATCACTGAATACAGCAGAGTTGAGTGAAGCGAAATAATTATCGGTGATGGGAACTACGGTGCCTAAATATTGTTTTACAAGTTCCGGATGTTCCTGTATGGCTTCGCTCATAGAACAGAAGATAACACCTAACTCTGCCAATTGCACTTTAAATGTAGTGCCGATGGAAACACTATCTATCACGGCATCTACGGCAACACCGGTAAGACGTTTTTGCTCATTTAATGAAATACCCAATTTTTCAAAAGTTCGTCTTAATTCAGGGTCCATTTCATCAAGACTATTGAGGTCCACCTTTTGTTTGGGTGCAGAGTAATAAATAATATCCTGGTAATTTATAGGAGGATATTTTACATTCGGCCATTTTGGTTCTTCTCCCGCAAGGCGTGACCAATGACGGTAAGCTTTTAATCTCCATTCCAGCATCCATTGTGGTTCATTTTTTTTGGCAGAGATAAAGCGGACTGTATCCTCATTCAATCCCTTAGGCGCCTCATCAGCTTCTATATCGGAAACAAACCCGTATTTATATTCACTAAGAACAGTTTTTTCTATGGTGGATATTTCATTCATAACAATTTTTTTGCTTTATATACTATTTGTACACGAAGGTACAAATTAATTTATACAAAAAAGTATAAATAATGTTCCAATATGCTGATTTTTTTGTCCGATTTGAACAACAGGATACTGCCTATAGCGCCGGATTAAGAGTAAGTGAAGTAGCATCGTTAAAAATTAAACATATAGACAGTGGCAGAATGCAAATAATAATAGAGCAGGCAAAAGGAAAGAAAGACAGGTATGTATCACTTAGCCCGGTTTTATTAGATATACTAAGAGATTATATTAAAAACTATAAGCCGTGCCCAACCGAATATTTATTTGAATCTGAACAAACAAAAGATGCATACCCTACAAGAACATTGCAAAGAATATTTCAATTGGCAAAAGAAAAAGCAGGGATACAAAAAGATATAGGTATTCATAGTTTGCGCCACAGTTTCGCCACTCACTTGCTTGAAAAAGGAACAGATATACGTTACATAAAAGATTTATTAGGCCACTTCAATATTAAAACCACTGAGCGTTATTTGCATGTAAGCAAAAAAGATTTGGTAAATATCGTAAGCCCTTTAGACGATTTATGGAGAAAAGGAAAAGTAGATTGGTAATTTGTATTGGCGCAACGACAATCTGATT
>CABDZC010000120.1_pt1 | contig 17265 bp, 11 predicted proteins | sample 3132071 | NCBI WGS metagenome assembly CABDZC01 (sample SAMEA5534339, study PRJEB31848) | metagenome | biome: tundra; feature: field; material: soil | place: USA | collected 2013-05 | depth 0.45 m | reverse complement strand
TCTTCTAGCCGTAAATAGAGATCATAAATTTTGTTGCCGCTTACACCAGAACCTATCAGATCATAATTATTTTTTAAATTATTTTTCCCCAACATCGAATCTATTTTCAAAATAAATCCGCCGGGCTTAACAGCCAGCTCGGTTATTGAATCACCAAAAAAAATGATCTTTTTCTTTTTCTGCATAGTGAAGGCAATTATCAGGATAAAACAAAACAGTTGCAAAATCTTTTTCATGCAGGAAAGATAAAAATAATTATCTATGAAATTTTTTGATTAATTTTCTTACTTAAAACAACTGCCTGGTAATTTTTATACTCATAACAATTATTAAATTTATTTAAACTACTGCAACATGAAAAAGCTACATCTCCATTTACTGGTGGCAATCTTTGCAACCCTTTGTTTAACTGCATGCAAATCTTTTAAAAAGAAAACTAACCCCAACAATGTTCAGCTCGGAATGCTGATTGAGACTCCCGAAAAGTTAGCCGGTATACCATTAGCTTCCACCCCTGCCGGCGGAAGCGAACTGCCGGCTTCGGTTGACCTGTCGGATAAATTGCCCCCGGTTGGCAACCAGGGAATGCAGCAATCCTGCGTGGCATGGGCAATTGCTTATGCTTTAAAAAGTTACCAGGAAAAATTGGAGAGTGGTCAGCAATATAAATTCAGCCCTTCATTTATTTACAACCAGATAAATAATGGATTGAATGCGCCTACTTATGTAACCGATGCTTTAAATGTATTATCACAGGAGGGTGTATGCCCCTATGATGAAATGCCTTACAACCAGAATGACTGGGTAACAAAGCCATCTCAGCAGGCTATGAGCGATGCAAAAAAATTCAGGATAGATTACTGGAGAAAAATAAATCATACAGATATTAAAGAAGTAAAAGCTCATTTAGCAGCAGGTTACCCCGTTGTTATCGGCGTTACTGTTTCAGAAGAATTTATCCATAATGGAAAAGACATTTGGAAAGACCCGGGAACACCGGAAGGCGGGCATTGTATGTTATTAGTTGGATACGATGATACTAAAAATGCATTTAAAGTAATGAACAGTTGGGGACCTGAATGGGGAGACAATGGTTTTGGATGGATTGATTATGGTTTGTTCACTAACCCGCAGGTTATTATGTATGGCTTTGTTACAAAAGATGCTACTACTCAACAAACAGATAATACAACAAACAACAACAACAATAACAATACTACCAACACTAATCCTTCACAAATTACAGATAAGGAGCAGGAGCGTATCAATGAACCAAAGAATAATCCCACACAATATGAAGACCTGGATTTTAAAGCAACCAATGTTCAGCATAATCTTACGCTTCCTGATGAGCCCAACCTTAGGTATATAATGAAGATAGATGGCAAGCTGGATATTCCTGCAAACTATGGAAGAAAATTCCAGGTAACTGTTCACATTTATGATGCGGCAACCAACAAACAGGTAGGCAGTTTAATGTATCCAAGATTTGCGGATGTGAATTATTATGCAGCAGCCTATACACAGGTTTATGATATTGGGCAGGATGGCTGGCACGGCACATGGTGGGTGCAAATACCTTATGATGCTATAAATGTTGGGCAAGGGCAAACAAACCTATATGCCATACCTACATTGTTTGTAGATAATTTTGGGGTTGCCTTTGGAGACAGAATAAATTTTTACATAACGAAATAATGCTTGCTATAATTTGTAATCAAACATGTAAGTAAGTCCCACTACAAATAAACCTTGAATTATCTATGACTTTACATCTACGAAAATAGTTAACATTAAAATAAAAAGTATGACAAAAACTTATTTGGACAAATCTATAAAACCATCAAATGAAAATTTAGAAAAAAATTTAACTCTAACATTTCAGTTTTATACGGACCTAAATAATTTGACAAAAAATTTTAAAAAGGAATGGAATTTTTCAAAAAGTAGTGGTTGGATGCAAAAAGTATACGACAACAAAAAAGCTCTTTATTATTTAATACCATTGCAAGACTCTTTCAAGATTAGCCTAACGATTAGAGAAGTGGAAAAAAAGAATTTCATAAAAAATGTTGAACTCAAAGAAATCTATAAACAAATAATTGATGCAAAAAAATATTCTGAAGGCTTTGCAATACAATTTGTAATTACAAATTTAACAACATTTACAATAGTGAGAAAATTCATTGAATTATTAATCGAAGGAAGAAAGTAGAAATTTTCATGCAGGGTTAGAATACTGATATGAAAAATGGACAATGAAATTATTTAAATTAATAATTAACTAAATTAATTTATGGAATGATAATATCGTGGGAAACCCCACAGATGCTAACAGCGGCTTGGCAAAAGCAGGGCAGACTTTCATTTCCCTTATTTGAGCGCCAGCTTGTGCCACTTACTAAAAAAAGATTTGAATCAGATCATTTGTCTTTCAACTACGTTTAACCTTATTTGTTATATAGTTCCAATTTAGAAATATTTACTTTAGCAATTGAGCGGAAAAATAAATTCATAACGGGCACAAGCAATTTTACACCGCCTTATTTCTTATAAAAGTAGTTACTTCCGAATGCGGCAAAAAAGTTCTTTCTTTTAAAAGATAGCCATTCCCTTTTTCACAAAAATGAACTTTTAAATTTTCAATGCTGATAGGATTTCCTTCAGGAATATCAGCAATATTATTATGGCGAATATCATGTCCGTCAATGATGATAACCAATCCGCTGCCGATGGCTTCCATTTTATTTCCTTCTGTAATAAGCATCCCGGTATCTTCTCCCAACCCAATTCCAAGACATTGAGGATTGGTTGCAATAGCCTGCACCAGCCTGCCAAACCTTCCTCTCTTTTCAAAATGGCTGTCGAATATCACATCATCCATAAAGCCAAGTCCGGTTGTAATTTTCACTTCACCTTTTAAATGTGCTCTTGTTGCATTTCCCTCATATATCATTGTATTGCTCATCGCCATTGCCCCTGCGGATGTTCCTGCAACCACAAAATTTTCTTCATCCTGGTATCTGTCTAAAGCAATTTGTAAAAGTTCTGTGCCGCCAAAAGTTGCAGAAAGCCGCAACTGGTTTCCACCGCTGAACATAACTGTGTCGCAATTGCGGATGCGCTCAATGTATTCAGGGTTCATTGCATCTGCACGGTTGCGTATCGGCATTATACCAATATTGGTACATCCTATCTTTCCAAAAGCATTAAGATAATTTTCGCCAACCTCATACGGTATCATGGAAGCTGTGGTAATTACTTCCATTCTTTTGTCGGGGCTACCGGCTTCTTCCACAATTCTGCGAAGGATGCCCAACTCAAAAAAGTTAAGATTGTTTCGGACTACTTCTCCTTTTTCAAGATCAACGCCTTTATCTTCTGCGCCACCTATTGCAAAAAGTTTTCCCAGGGGGTGTTGCTGCATGAATTTAATTTTTGTGAAAACAGCAATGCTTCTTCATTTCTTAATAGTTGATTCTATGCAATGCCGTTCAAAAAAAATTGCTATACAAATGTAACGGAATTGGATAAAAAATAATTGTAACAAATGGTGTATTTTTTATGATAGCTAATTTTTGCTACCTTGAATTTTTGCAGCAATCGATAATAAAAACTGATTTTGATCCATCAATAATATCAACAAAATATATTTATGAAGATCGTAGAGATAAAAGTTTTAAGAGGTCCAAATTATTGGAGCATAAGAAGACCCAAGCTCATCCAGATGAAACTTGACCTGGAAGAAATGGAACAAAAACCTTCTAATGAAATTCCTGCATTCAAAGAAAAATTAGAAAAACTATTGCCCGGCTTGTATGAGCACAGATGCAGTGAAGATGTTGCCGGAGGATTTTTATTAAGAGTTAAAGAAGGAACCTGGATGGGGCATATTATTGAACATGTTGCACTGGAACTACAAACACTTGCTGGTATGGATATGGGTTTTGGAAGAACAAGAACCACAGGAAAAAAAGGAGAATATTTTGTTGTATTTGATTATATGGAAGAAGAAGCTGGTGTATATGCTGCAAAAGCTGCTTTTAATTTGGTTAAATCTTTAATTGATAATACTGAATATAATCTTGAAGAAGATGTACAAAAATTGCGGGTGATCCGTGAAAACACACGGCTCGGTCCATCTACAGGAAGCATTGTAGAAGAAGCACAAAAAAGAGGTATTCCTTACATCAGGTTAAATAACCAAAGCCTTATTCAGCTTGGCTATGGCATTAATCAAAAAAGATTTAGGGCAACCATCGCCGGTACTACATCCTGCATTGCTGTTGACATTGCAGGCGATAAAGAAGAAACAAAAAATTTATTGGGAGCTGCAGAAATTCCTGTACCAAAGGGCAGAATAATTTACAGTGATGAAACTGCACAGGATGCTGTTGATGCTGTAGGATTTCCCTGCGTTATAAAACCAATTGATGGCAATCATGGAAAAGGTATAACAACAAACATTACAAATATTGAACAGGCAGAAAAAGCTTTAGCCGCTGCCCGTCAATACGGTCGCAGCGTTATCAGTGAAAAATATATTACAGGCTTTGATTTCAGGGTGCTTGTTATAAATTATAAATTTATTTGTGCGGCGTTACGAACACCGGCTTCTGTTATCGGAGATAGAGAACACTCTATTCAATGGCTGATAGATGAAACAAATAAAGACCCACGCAGAGGATACGGACACGAAAAAGTTTTAACCCAAATTAAAGTTGACAGCTTCACACAAAAAATGCTGGACGATAAAGGATATACTTTAGAAACCATTCCGGCTAAAGGCGAATTTGTTTTATTAAAACCAACAGCAAACCTTTCAACTGGCGGAACTTCCACAGATGTTACTGATGAAGTTCACCCGGTTAATATTTTTTTAGCAGAACGCATTGCAAAAATTATCGGACTGGATATTTGCGGAATTGATATAATGGCAACTGATCTTAAAACATCTTTATTTGAAAATGGTGGTGCGGTGCTGGAAGTTAATGCAGCTCCGGGTTTCAGGATGCATGTAGAGCCATCAGAAGGCATACCAAGAAATGTTGCTGAGCCTGTTGTGGATATGCTTTATCCAAATCGTGCCAATGGAAGAATACCGATAATAGCCATTACCGGTACCAATGGCAAAACAACTACCAGCCGCCTTATCGCACACATTTGTAAAACCGCCGGATACAAAGTTGGTTTTACAACTTCAGATGGAGTTTATATTCAAAATCAGATGATGATGAAAGGTGATTGTACAGGTCCAAGAAGTGCGGAGTTTGTTTTAAAAGATCCTACTGTTGATATGGCTGTGCTGGAATGTGCAAGAGGAGGGATTTTAAAAAACGGCCTGGCATTTTCTCATTGTGATATAGCGATCGTAACTAATGTTACTGCAGATCATATCGGTTTGGGAGGCATTCAAAATCTTGAGCAAATGGCTCAGGTAAAAGCAGTGTTACCGGAAACAGTTTTTAAACATGGCTTTGCCATTTTAAATGCTGAAGATGATCTTGTATATGCAATGAAAAAAAATCTTGATTGCAACGTTGCGCTATTTAGCATGGATGAAAATAATAAACGTATAAAAAAACATTGCGGCGTTGGCGGTATAGCAGCAGTTTATGAAAATGGATATGTAACTATTATGAAAGGCACGTGGAAAATAAGAATAGAAAAAGTAACTGAAATACCTATCACTTATGGTGGTAAAGCAACGCATAATATTATGAATACGCTGCCTTCAATACTTGCCTGTTATCTTTTTAAAAATATAAAAGTAGAAGACATCCGCACTGCATTGCACACTTTTGTTCCTTCCTCATCTCAAACACCGGGAAGATTAAATTTATTCCAGTTTAAGAACTTTAAATTTCTTGTGGATTTTGCCCATAATCCTGCCGGACTAAATTTATTGTGCGATTTTGTAAATCGACTTGACAGTACTTACAAGGTTGGGATAATCAGCGGAACCGGCGACAGAAGAGATGATGATATTAGAGAAATAGGAAGAATTTCTGCAAAAAATTTTGATGAAATAATTATAAGGCAGGATAAGAACCTGAGAGGACGTACTGCTGATGAAATAGTAAATCTTTTAGTGGAAGGAATTAATGAAAGCAAAACCAGCGATATCCCTATTACTATTTTACACAAAGAAGAAGAAGCCATTCTTCATGCGTATAAAAATGTGAAGCCCGGCGCCATTATAACTATTATGTGTGATGTAATACCGGATGCACTTGATTTTATTAAGAAACTTAAAGAGGAGGAAGATAGATTGTGAGTTGTGAACAGTGAGTTGATTATTGATTATTGATTATTGAATTTGATAATTGACCAGCTCAAACTGACAACTGACAACTCACTATAAAAATGGTTTTGCCATTCTGTTGCATCCCCTTATTTTTGCAAATCATTTTTGTCCCATAGTATAAAGGCAGTACAACAGATTTTGATTCTGTTTGTCGAGGTTCGAATCCTCGTGGGACAACCTCAAAGGACAAAGGTGATTTCTCCACTTTTGTCCTTTTTTTATTTCCTCTAAAATCCTTGTTCACACTGTATATTAGATAAACAGCTTCGATAATTCATGTAGTTCGAATTGTAAATCCGTTAACTGTCAGTTTTGGGGGGTACATCGAACCAATTATATCATGCTTTTGAATTATTTCAGCGTTCTTCTATATTTCATCAATCCTGAAAAGATTATCTATGGGCCATAACCGCAATATCCTGTTGACAAACACTACCAAATAAAATTTTAAAGTTTATTGCAACATTTTTTTAAAAAAGGGAATGAGTTCTTCTGCAAGTATAGCATGATCTTCAACGCTTGGATGTCCGCCGCATCCTCTCGCCTGCATCGGCTTAAAAAAATAAAGCGCAACAGGTTTACCGGATGGATATAAAGCATCAATACGATCTTTTACCGCTGATAAACAGTTTTGAAAAGTAAGCCTGTGGCTGCCATTGATCATAGGACTGCTAAGCAGCGCTACCTGTGCATCCGGGTATTTTGATTTTACCAGTTGTACAAATTTTATATAGCTGCTTACAAAAGCCGAACTATCAAAAGGGTTTCTTTTTTTAATACCATCACCATTGCTGAAGTCATTAGTACCTAATGCTATGCTTACAATTTTCGGAGTATAAGTATCAAAATTCCAACGTTGAGTGTTATAATCCTGAAAATCTGTTTTTTCATACACCTGTGGCATGGTAGGTCCATCACTATTCCAATTTCGGTAGATGCCGATACCGCTTACACTACTCAGGATAAATTCAGTGCCTAAAGCTCTTGCTACTCTTGGACCGTATGCTAAGTAGGCATTGTGCTGATCATGATATTCGCCAGTGCCGCAAGGCACTTCAGATGCATCAGCAGCAGCACCACAGGTAATGCTGTTACCAATAAATTCTATCAATGGTAAATTTGATTTTTGAAGAGCTTTTATATTTTCACCTATAATTTTTTGAATTATGATAGCTCCTGTATGCGCTTCAGTTGCCTTATATATCCATACCGTATGGTTTCCTGTATTTGAGGCATTTAAAACAATCGGTATCTGGGAGTTTCCGGTAACTTTTATTCTTTTTTGATAAACGCCATCCAACTCATACTGCAAGTAATTGTGACCTGCGGTATTAGAAATTGAAGCAAAAATCTGACATTGTTTTCCTTCGAAAGTAAAACCAAAATGCACTCCGGAACTTATGAGTTCAATATTTTGCCTGTCATTAACCAGGTACCTTCCATAAGGTTGCAAAGATGTTGCCGGTAAGATATTGTTGGGCGTCTTATTATTTTTTGTAGAGCCACAACTAATAAAACACAAGCAGAAAGCTAAAACAAGATGAATGTTTTTATACATAATAAGACAGTTATTGTTTATTTATTTTTCTGTACATTTTTGGGAGATCCTTTTCAAATAATGTATAAGGATCATCATAAAATTTTATAAAATCCTTTTCACTAACCTGACCGGGAAACGGTGCATAAAAATGAGTAGGACTTATTACATCGTTTCTCCAAACCAACACATAAGCCATTTGCAATTTGGTTGCCTGCAAAGCTTTTAATAACATTTCGGTCCACCATGGTTTTTTGTTTCTTCAGTAGCATGTTTGTCGATCAATTTCATTTTACCCTGTGAGAATACTGATTGCGATTGCATCAGCAAAAACAAAAAGAATATGATACTATGTTTTTTCATACTGTCGGCTTCATGACTTATTAATTTTTTAATATCTTCTCAATCAATGTAAGTTCATCGGGTTTGAAACTGGTATGGTTAAGACTATCAATATTATCATGCAGTTGTTGTACAGAACTGGCGCCGATCAATACAGAAGTTATTCTTTTATCTTTCAGCAACCAGGCAATGGCCATTTGCGCCAAAGATTGATTGCGTTGTCTGGCTATTTCATTCAGCGACCTGACCTGCTGCAATCTTTCTTCTGTAATATCAGTAAGCTTTAAGGAAGCTTCCGGTTTGGACGCCCTGGAATTTTCGGGTATGCCATGCAGATATTTATCCGTAAGCATGCCTTGTGCCAATGGAGAAAAAGCAATACATCCCAACGCGGTTTCTTCCAACACATCCAATAAACCATTTTCCACCCATCTTTCAAACATGGAATATTTTGGTTGATGGATCAGGCAGGGCGTACCAAGCTTTTCCAGGATCTTAACTGCTACCCTGGTTTGTTCGGGGTTATAGCTTGAGATACCAGCATATAATGCCTTGCCGCTTCTTACTGCTGTATCAAGCGCCATCATTGTTTCCTCAACAGGTGTATCCGCATCGGGACGATGCGAATAAAAAATGTCAACATAATCCAGTTGCATTCTTTTCAGGCTCTGATCCAAACTTGATAATAAATATTTCCGAGAACCTCCATCACCGTAAGGGCCGGGCCACATTAAATAACCGGCTTTGGTAGAAATCACCAATTCATCACGCAGATTTCCGATAAAATTTTTCTTTAATATTTTACCAAAATTTTCTTCCGCAGTACCGGGCAAGGGTCCATAGTTATTTGCAAGATCAAAATGAGTTATGCCACGGTCAAACGCCCGGCAAAGGATTTGTTCAGCATTTTCAAAATTATCTACTGATCCAAAGTTTTGCCATAAACCCAATGAAATAGCGGGCAGCAATAAACCACTCCTGCCGCAACGGTTATATATCATATTGTCATATCTCTTTGATGTTGGGGTATATACCATTTTCGTGCATTTTTTGTAAGGATAATTGACTTCATTTTAATAAAACTTTTCTGAAGATAGACTACTAATTATTTACCTGAGTATTTTTGAATAAGTGCCTTTGCTTTTATCCCCGATTCTTTTAAATCCTTAGTCTTCCAATTACCTTTTGATGATGCTCCTTTCTTCAGAATAGAACAGGTTTCATCTTTATCGGAAACCGACCAGGTAATCCAGCTTATTTGGTTTTTTTCCGCCCAGTCAATCCATCGTTTCCACTCAGCATCATCAATCGGACCATCACCGGACGCTTCCATGCCTGCAGACTCAGAAATAAAAATTGGAATGCCTTTCTTAAGGGCATATTCGCATCGGTTCCTGAGCCATTGCTTATGGGTAGCGGCATAAAAATGGACGGTGTACATAATATTCTTAAATCCTAAAATAGGATCATCGGCAACCAGGTGAATATCCTGGTCCCAATGCGGATTACCGACTAAAATTATATTATTCGGATCAATCGCTCTTATAGTTGAAATGATTTCCCTTGCATACGATTTTACTTCCTGCCATGATTCCTGGTCAGGTTCATTGAATATCTCATAGATCACATTGGGGTAAGTGCCATAAGTGGCAGCCATTTCTGCAAAAAAACCTTTTGCTTCTTTTAAGTTGATATTATGACTATGCCAGTCGATGATCACATAGATTCCTTCTTTAATAGCTGCATCAACTACTGCTTTTATTTTCGCTTTTGAACCTTGCATATCTTTAATATAACCATGCTCCGGCTCTACACCCATAGCAGCACGAACAACAGAGCAATTCCAGTCTTTATACAACCATCTGACTGCACCTTCATTGTAAAACCGTGGCCAGAAATTATGCCACCCAAAACTCATTCCTCTCAAAACAACCGGCTGCCCCTTTTGATCTTTCAGTTGTGTGGAATCAACCGACAACTGACCATGCTCTTTTACCGGCTGTGCATGACTCAGTAAACCGTTTGCCAAAAACAAAAATCCTAATAAGTGCTTTCTCATTTCCTGATTTAAGAACATTAAAAAATATTATTCACCTGAAGTATCTACTTCCCATGCGTCTGTTCGAAACGGAGCAACAGGCATGCCTTCCTTACTAAAAAGATTTCCTGCAGCTGTATTGCTAAACGCATATCGCACCGCAACCGGATGAGCTACACTTTTACTCCAACCGGTCAGCCTATTATCTTTCGCTATAGCCTGTGCCGGATAAAAATGATGATCGGCTCCGGCTATGTATAAGCCCATTATCGAGTTGCCTTTAATTATAAGTCCGTCCGGATTATTATCAAATGATAAAACAGCTTTTTCCCTATCAATCTCCAGGCTTTTATAAACAGGGCTTTTTGCTGCAACGGCTGGTTGCCCATACGTATCGGATAAAGCAAGTTTAGCCAACCGTATGCCCACATCTTTTTTATTTTTTGGATGAATATCGAATGTATCTTCTGCCAGATCTGTCGTCACAACCATTCCAACTTTTGGCAATACTAAAGTCTTCAATTGCGCTTCTCTTAAAAGCGCTGCTATATTTTTATTACCATATTTAAAAGGCGCAATTTGAACATAATAAAAGGGAAATTCTTTGTGCCATTTTTCCCGCCAGGAAGTAATCAAAGTACTGAATAATTGATGATAGGTTGATGCAGTTCCGGTATTGCTTTCTCCCTGATACCAAATGACACCGGCAATTGCATAATTCAAAAGCGGCGCTATCATGCCGTTATAGGCATAACCCGGCGTTATCGGCCATCCATTTGACCTGGTTTGTTTCATTGCCGCTTCACGCAAAACAGCATCGGCAGTTACTTTTTCATCAGGCGTCCATACTTCAGCTGGCGTTCCGCCCCAGCTGGCATTGATAAGACCAACAGGCACATTCAAATCCTGGCTCAGCTTCTTCCCAAAGTAATAACCAATGGCACTGAAAGATTGAAGCGTATTGGAATCACAAAGCGTCCATTGTGCCTTACAATCTTCCTGTGGTGTTTCAGCTGTTGTTCGCTGAATATTAAAAAAACGAAGTTTCAGGTTGGCGGCCATTGACAATTCTTCTTTCATTTGAGGCAAACCCCAATGATAGTTATATTCCATATTGGATTGCCCTGAGCACACCCATACTTCGCCAATCAATACATTCTCCAGAACAATCGTATTATAGCCTTTAATCGTGATCGTATAAGGTCCGCCGGCAGCAGGCGTACTAACGTAAACCTGCCATTTTGCATTCTCTGAAACAATAGTAGAATCTGTTTTACCATTCCAGGAATTGGTGATATACACCTTCTCTGCAGGATTGCCCCAACCCCAAAGCTTTACAGAAGATTTTTGCTGAAGCACCATATTGCTGCCAATGACAGCAGGCAGTGTAATGTTCGCACGGGTGATAAGAGTTGCAATGATGAATAAAAAAATAAAATATATCCGCATAAAATGCTATAGTTTGGTACTTAATCTTAAGATCAATACATCATGAGCCGGGATAATAGCTTTCAGAGGTTTTTTTGTTGTGCCAACATCTTTCTTTAACCAAAGATCCCGAAGCTTATATATGTTTGTTTTAGTATTTAGTTCTCTCTTTGAAACTGTATCAAAAATCACATCAGATTGCCAGTTGAAATCAATGTTTTTTTGTGAAATACTACGGTTCAAAAAACAAACTGCCCAATCACCTTCGCTTAACGGCCTTACCCATATTTCAAGGCTGTCTTTTACTTTGTATTTGTATCCTTCCATTCCCGCTTTGTCCTGGTCAATTGCAATCACTTCCTTATTAGTAAGAATCTCAATTGTTTCTTTTGACATTTTTCTTAAATCATTTCCTGCAATCAGGGGCGCTGCAAGTATAGACCATAAAGAAAAATGCGCCCTGTCTTCATTTACTGTCATACCATTGCCAACTTCAAGCATATCGGGATCGTTCCAATGACCGGGGCCTGCATATTTTCTCAACCCATTTTGCAAATCAGCAATGGGCATTACTCCCAATTGTTTCCAGGTACCATGATCCAGTATGCCATCAAACTTTGCAGTAATATCGCCGGTTGTACGCCAAAGCTCACCTACGTTTTGAGCCCATTCCCACGGTTTATTATTGCCCCATTCGCAAAGACTGAAAACAATAGGGCGGCCTGCAATATGCAATGCATTACCCATAGTTGTGTACGCTTCTTTTGCATTAATGCCTTCTGTATTGCACCAGTCATATTTTAAATAATCAATACCGAGAGAAGCATAAAATCTTGCATCGTGGTATTCATAGCCTCTTGTTCCCGGATAACCTGCACAGGTTTTTGTTCCTGCACAATTGTACAATCCAAACTTCAAACCTTTTGAATGAACATAGTCAATCAACACTTTAATACCGCCGGGAAATTTTTTTGGATCGGGCACAAGATTTCCATTGCTATCTCTCTCTTTTGCCATCCAGCCATCATCTAAAACAAGATAGATATAGCCTGCATCTTTCATGCCCGATGAAACCATTTCATCCGCGATTTCTCTTACCAGCTTATCACTGATATTTGTTTGAAAAGTATTCCAGCTATTCCAGCCCATAGGCGGAGTAAGCGCAAGCCCTTCATACTTTTGAGCTTTGATTGTTGTAAAACAAAAAAGGTATGCGATAAATAAGAGTTGAATTTTCATTTTAAATTTTATTTTCTTTTTAATATTATTGGTTCTTTAACCTTTGAGGTCTCTCATATTATTTTTTATCAACCACCATATAAACCACTGACCTTGCCGGTATGGAAATTTTTATTCCATTATTTGTTGTAGCAGAATAAGCATTTAATGAAGCATAAGTTGAAGGCCCGCCTGAAACTGCATCAGGGCCTTTCCCATTCACGAAAACTTTTCTTGAAAATTCACCGTTGTCAGTTCCTCCGGTAAGTGTGTACCAATAAAAACGATTACCATATAAAGCATTTTTCAGGGAGACCTGGGCTACCTGGGCTGTTGTTCCTTTATTGACAATCATAACAGCATTTTGTCCTGATGTATAGGATGATGCATAACTTAAAATATCTGTGCTGCCGGTAACTGTAGAACTCAACATCCTATCGCCAATAGTTTTTTGAAAATAGTATATGTAATAAAAAGCAGGGCGTGGGTTCCATTTGGGAACACCGGGTTCATCTCCTATATTAAAAAGGCCCATATCATTTCCGCTATTCCATCCATTGGCAAAATCCCAGCGGCTGGTTTCTCCATATTTATTTTTTAATGCTTCACCATATAGTATCGCTGCATGCATTCCATTAATGTATGAAACCTGCTGCATAGAGCCTTGTGATGTAATGTTCCATTCCGTTAATGCAATTGGTTTCACTGTAGCGCCTGTATTGGTAAAACTTGTTTTTAAATAATTCATCATTGAGGCTGGGTTATCTATTGCTGTATTCAGAATTATATCTGCTGAAGAATTTTGCTGGTAAGGAGTGAAATAACTATGAACAATATAAAAATCTGCTGAAGTATTTACTTTTCCCAGCACACCTGCATTCCATGTTTGATCGGTGGGAGTTTGCCAGGATTCAGGCTGCTTTTCCAAAAGCTGCGCACCAATATAAATAGTCTTGCCAATTTGTTGCGCTGCAGCACGCATGGAATCGGCAAATATTTTATACTGCATGCCATACAAATCACCGGTAATAATCTGTGGCTGGCCATCATGATTGTTGTTGAGATCAATACGATAACCGGCCTCCCATGTTCCATTATCTTCATTTCCTATTTCCCAGTATTTGGTATGGCCATTATCATAACGTACCCAATCGGCAGCAAGATGTGCAGCAGTTGATGCAGGATTAGTACCTGTACCATACCTGGCGTAGGCATAGTTTACAGTAATGATTCCCTGGTTGCCTGTTTGCTGCAGCATACTGTAATAATTATCGAGTGACGCCGTCCAGCTTTGAGAATTTTTTCCATACCAATATCCTGCTGCAATTGCATTTCCATTTGCATCCAATAAAGTACCAGGCGCATCAGTTGGTTTTACTCCATCCGGTGCATTCCAGAAATAAACATCACTTAAACTCCCTCCGGGAAAACGGATAACATTTGGATGAAGATTGGTAATGTGATTCATTAAAACAGGTTCTGTAACCATTGGGGTCATCCATACATTTGCATTCTGCCCGAAAACAGGACCCGGAACTTTTGTAATGATTGATGATGCATCAATATTTATCGTAACCGAAGGAGCTGCTGTTGGTAATGTTGTGTCAGTATATGATGGCGGCGTAAATGATTTTGGAGCCCAATCGTTTAAAAAAAATCCGATTGTATTGGCAATTGGAGGATCGATGGGAGGCGTTATCACGCCACCACCATCGCCGCCGCCATTCCCATTCCCATTTCCATTATCCGGAGTGCCCTTTGGACTTTTCTTACAAGACGTCATGCTCAAAGTCATCACACATAATAATACAGCCTGAATAAACAATTTCGTTTTCATAGATTTTTATTTTATGTTTAATGATAATTTTTTACCATCATACAATACCTGCTCATCATATTTTTGTGCAAAATCAAAAGCAACAGGATTAGTTTTTTTTACCCAGGTAATATTGAATATTCTTTTTTGCAACATACCCGGAAAAGTTCCCTGCCTGTTTTGAATAATTAATTTTTTTTCATTTTCATTATAATCAAATGTAATGGTGGAATACATTCCTTTTTCATAATTGTAATTGGTGTCTTCATCTTCATACAGCGTAAAGGATCCATTCTTACCTCTATAAATAAAAAGTGCTATTGTATCTGCAGGTTTTTGTAATGTGAATTGCAAATCAGGGCCAACAGGAATGATTGATCCTTCTTTCACAAAAACAGGCATCCTGCTGAAAGGTGCACCGGCATTGATACTGTGGCCACCTTCAAAATACTTACCGGTATAAAAATCATACCAGCCGTTTCCCGCAGGCAGATAAACCTTCCTGTTTACCGCATGGTATTCATAAACAGGATTGATTAAGAAACTGCTTCCAAAAAGGTACTCATCATTAATACTGCTAACATTTTTATCATTCGGAAAATCCATGATCAAACCACGCATGATTGTATAATTATTCCAATAAGTTTTAGCTGCCAACGAATAGATGTAAGGCAGCAGGCGATATCTGAGCCTGTCATAAAACAACATGCTTTCATAAGCCGGATCACCGGGTGATGCTGTATTAAAAATTTCACGATATGGATATTGGCCATGTACCCGAAATAAAGGGCAGAAGGCTCCAAACTGGTACCACCTTGTCATCAATTCCTTCCATTCTTTTAGATCCTCAGTTTTTGCATTTTCAAAACGATGTTCATTAGCGAACCCCCCGATATCCATTGTCCAGTAAGGAATACCTGACATAGAGAAATTTACACCTGCTGATATTTGATTCTTCATGTCATGCCAGCGTGAAGCAATATCACCACTCCACACGGCAGCCCCATAACGCTGTAAACCACCGTAAGCAGAACGGGTAAGAATGAATACTCTTTTATTTGGATCAACTGATCGCTGGCCTTCATAAATTGCTTTGGCATTCACCAACGGATAAGCATTAAAATATTTTGTTGCCGAACCCAACGCATTGGGAAACATCAATTGCTTTCTATGTTCAATGGAAAGATTGGAATAAATATCGGGTTCGGAGGCATCCATCCAAAAAGCGTCTACGCCTTTAGCGTATATATTATCATTCACCAGTTTCCAGAAAAGTTTTCCGGCTTCAGGATTAAACGCATCATAAAATGTAGAAACATAACCCAGCCAATCCTTGTCATTTTCCTCTATGTTTTTTGGGTACAGGAAACCTTTGTTATTAAGCAGATCATAATTTTTTGTGCCCTTGTAAAATTTGGGCCATACAGAAATCATCAGGTGTGTATTGTACAGATGATGCAATGTGTCAATCATACCTGCAGCATCCGGAAATCTTGTGGTATCAAACTGCTGGCTTCCCCATTGATCAGGTTTCCAGTATTGCCAATCCAATACAATATTATCCAGTGGTATTTGTCTTTTGCGAAATTCTTTTACAGTAGATAAAACTTCTTCCTGTGTTTTGTATCGTTCACGGCTCTGCCAGAAACCCAAAGCCCATTTGGGAACTATCGGTGCCTTGCCGGTAAGTTGCCTGTAGCCGCTTATTACTTCATCCATATTTTTACCATACACAAAATAATAGTTGATATTATTACCGGCTTCGGAGCTTAGAATAAATGTGTTATTTTCTTCAGTGCTTACGGGGCGAAGAAAATTGCAGGAAAGAAATGACTCGCCACCATCCGGTATCCATTCAATTTTAACCGAATATTTTTTTTGCCGCACCAGTTCAACAGGAACTATGGCTGTAGCAGGATTCCAGCATTGACGCCAACGGTCAAGCACCTGTTTTCCCTCTATCCACATTTTTACATATCCGCCATACCTTACTGAGAATTTATGAAGGCCTGTAAATGAGGATTGAAAATATCCCTGCCATGTTACCATGCCATTATTCAATGAAAATGATGCAGGGAAACTTTTCAATGGTAAATAATCATAAGCAATTGTTGACTCAATACGATTCTTTATTTTTTCAGCAGGATTTTTTTTCAAAACATAGGTCGCTGTTAAACCACCTTCTTTGTTTTCTGCATCAAATAATTTTAAACGATCGAGCGGTTCATACTGCCTTCCATCCCCGAATTGAGTGATGGAATAATTGTCCCAAAGAATTCCATAATTTTTATTGGATACTAAAAAGGGAACGGCAACTTCGCTATTATTTTGCAGTAGTTGTACCACATTATTTTTATAATTCATCAAACCCTGCTGATGTTGTCCAAGCCCATAAAAAGCTTCATCGCCAGGTGAAAAAAAAGATTGCGTGATGTGCCACGAAGCGCCGGCATCAATTGAAACCGGCGTAAAATTTCTTCCATCTTTTTTTTCTTTCAGCAATTTATTTCCCTTTAAGTCAGTAAAATAAACAGCGCCGGAAAACAAAGACACGAAAGCTTTTATGAATGATGTAGCTA
>CABDZC010000077.1_pt1:0-15000 | contig 20078 bp, 9 predicted proteins | sample 3132071 | NCBI WGS metagenome assembly CABDZC01 (sample SAMEA5534339, study PRJEB31848) | metagenome | biome: tundra; feature: field; material: soil | place: USA | collected 2013-05 | depth 0.45 m | reverse complement strand
TTAGAATCTAATCCCTAACGGGAAACAGTGCATGGTGGGTAGTTTGACTGGGGTGGTCGCCTCCTAAAATGTAACGGAGGCTTGCAAAGGTACCCTCAGTACGGTTGGTAATCGTACGAAGAGCGCATTAGTATAAGGGTGCTTGACTGTGAGGCAAACAAGCCGAGCAGGGTCGAAAGACGGCTAAAGTGATCCGGTGGTTCTGTATGGAAGGGCCATCGCTCAAAGGATAAAAGGTACTCTGGGGATAACAGGCTGATCTCCCCCAAGAGCTCATATCGACGGGGAGGTTTGGCACCTCGATGTCGGTTCGTCACATCCTGGGGCTGGAGAAGGTCCCAAGGGTTCGGCTGTTCGCCGATTAAAGTGGCACGTGAACTGGGTTCAGAACGTCGCAAGACAGTTCGGTCCCTATCTGTGATGGGCGTTAGAAAATTGAGTGGACATGACCTTAGTACGAGAGGACCGGGTCGTACGTGCCGCTGGTGTATCTGTTGTGCCGCCAGGTGCAGTGCAGAGTAGCTACGCACGGACAGGATAAACGCTGAAAGCATCTAAGCGTGAAACCTACCACAAGATGAGTTTTCTTTTAAGGGTCGTTAAAGACTATAACGTTGATAGGCTACAGGTATAAAGGTGGTAACATCAAAGCCGAGTAGTACTAATTGCCCGTAAGCTTTATTTTTTTTATTACAGTCTTTCCTTACTGGTATTATAACTTTCCCAATATGTAATTTTTTGATGTACGATGTAAGATATATGATGTACGAAGTTTAGTAGTGCATAAATCAGAAATCAACAAATTGTAAATCACAAATCTTTATGGTGGTTTTGCCGAGGGTGTTCACCTCTTCCCATACCGAACAGAGCAGTTAAGCCCCTCATGGCCGATGGTACTACACAACAATGTGGGAGAGTAGGTAGCTGCCATATCTATTTTAAGCCTTTCAGTTTTTACTGAGAGGCTTTTTTATTTATATCTTTCAGATGAAATGCAATTAAAGCAAACAATTCTTTTACTCATTAATCCTTTAGCAAATAAAAAAAGAATTGCAAAAATTTTTGTTCACATATCTGCAGCTTTATCTGAAAGAAAAATTCATTTTACATCTTTCACAGAATCATGGCCTGAAGAAATAAACTTTTACAAAGAAGTATGGATTATAGGTGGCGATGGCACACTCAATTATTTTTTGAACTTTTATAAAAACATTGAGATACCAATCGTAATTTTTAAAGGTGGTACAGGAAATGATTTTGCCGACAGACTTTATGGCAATATGAGTGTTAATGAACAAATTAATAAAGTGCTTGATGCTGAACCACGAAGTGTTGATGCTGCTAAATGTAACGAGAGAAAATTTATTAATGGTGTTGGAATTGGATTTGATGGAGAAGTGTTGAAATCAATAAAAACAATTCGTTTATTGGGCGGGCAAGTAGGTTACCTATGGGTTGTGTTGAAAAAAATATTTTCTTTTAAAGAAAGACTTTATCAAATACAATATGATGATAATAATCTTTCAGGAAAATTTCTGTTGGTTATGATAACCAATTCTACCAGAGCAGGCGGAGGATTTATGGTTTCACCTGAAGCCGAGATCGATGATGGAAAACTCAACATGATATTATGTAAGCCTTTACCAGTTTTAAAAAGATTAAAATATCTTCCTGTAATTGAAAAAGGAAAACACTTGTACGAAAAATTTATTCTGCACAAGAAGGTCAGCAATGTAAAAATTGTGTGTGAGAAAAATACTCTTGCACAAATTGATGGTGAACTTATCAGCGGAAAAACATTTGATATAACAGTGCTGCCTAAACGCTACCTGTTTAAATACTAATTACAAATTTTTTATTACCTCGTTTGCAAATTCACTTGTTTTTAAAAGGGTAGCTTCTTTCATCAGGTTATAAAAATCTATTGTCACTTTTTTATTTCTTATTGTTTTACCAAGAGCATTAGTAATTAGTTCTGCTGCATCTTTCCATCCCATGTATTCCAGCATCATTACACCACTTAAGATCACCGAGGAAGGATTCATAGTATTGGTATTGGCAAATCTTGGTGCTGTGCCGTGTGTTGCTTCAAACGCCGCATGCCCTGTTAAATAATTAATATTGGCTCCGGGTGCAATACCGATGCCGCCTACTTCTGCAGCCAGTGCATCGCTTATGTAATCTCCATTTAAATTTAATGTTGCGATCACAGAATAATTCTGCGGAGCAAGCAAGGCTTGTTGTAAAAAATTATCCGCAATAGCATCTTTAATAATTATTTTTCCACCAATGCCCGCAATCCGCATTTCTTCATTTGCCACTGCTTCGCCACTTTCCTTTTTTGTTGCTTCCCATTGGTTCCAGGTGTAAACATCTCCTGCAAATTCTTTTTCTGCCAGCTCATAACCCCAGTTTTTAAAAGCACCTTCTGTAAACTTCATAATGTTGCCTTTGTGCACAATTGTTACGGAAGGCATTTTGTTGGCAATTGCATATTGTATTGCAGAGCGGATCAGTCTTTCAGAACCTTCTTTACTTACAGGTTTGATTCCAAAAGATGTTGTTTCAGGAAAGCGAATATTTTTTACATGCAATTCATTTTGTAAAAAATCTAAAAGTTTTTTTGCTTCAGGGGTTCCTGTCATGTATTCAATTCCTGCATAAATATCTTCAGTGTTCTCTCTAAAGATTACCATATTTACTTTTTCCGGTTGCCACATAGGAGAAGGTACGCCTTCAAAATATTTTACCGGACGAAGGCAAACATACAGATCAAGTTCCTGCCGCAAAGCCACGTTCAGACTGCGAATGCCGCCGCCAACAGGTGTTGTAAGCGGTCCCTTAATTGATAAAAGATATTCTCTGAAAGCATCTATGGTTGCCTGTGGCATCCAGCTACCTGTTTGGTTAAATGCTTTTTCCCCTGCCAGTACTTCAAGCCATTGTATTTTCTTTTTTCCATCGTAGGCCTTTTTTATTGCTGCATCAAAAACACGAACACTAGCTCTCCAGATATCCGGACCAATTCCATCTCCTTCAATAAAAGGTATAGTAGGATTATCGGGTACAATTAATTTTCCATCTGTACCCATTGTTATTTTTTCAGCCATATTTCTTTTTGAATTTAAAAATTTATTGAGTAATTCAGCCATCCATTGTCAATGGCTACTCCATCATATTTTTTGTAGAAATTAATTGCAGGCTCATTCCAATCCAATACCTGCCAAACAATTCCATTAAACTTTTTTTCTTTGGCTTCTTCTATCAATTTATCAAATAATACCTTACCAATTCCTTTGCTTCGCTGTTCTTCATTCACTAAAAAATCTTCCAGGTACATGCGTTGTCCCTTCCATGTTGAATACCTCACATAGTATAATGCAAAGCCCTGAACTATTCCACTTACTTCAGCTACAAATGCCCACCACACAGGGTTTTCACCAAAACCGCTTTCCTCAAAATGTTCTAATGTAACAATTACTTCATCAGGTGCTTTTTCATAAACAGCCAATTGATGAATTAACTCAAGTAATCTTTTACAATCTTTTTTAACTGCCCGCCTGATAACAGCCCCCTCTAAATCTCCTCCGCCAGTTGGCGGAGAGACTTTTGAAGATTCAGATTCTTTAATTTTATTTTCTATTTTCATTGAGTTAAACTATAATTTTTATAATCCTTCAAAATATTGAAGATTTTATAACTTCCTCCTTCGGAGGCCCGCCCGGATGACTCGGTCGGACGGGGTTAGGGAAGGCTTCTGTTTAAATCATTTAAAATGTCAGCAATATTTTCAATGCCCACACTCATGCGAATTAAGCCATCTGTAATTCCGTATTGTTCTCTTTTTCCCTTGGGTACACCGTAATGAGTCATTGATGCAGGATGAGATAAAAGTGTATCGCAAGTGCCCAGGGAAACAGCCCGTACACACATTTGTAATTTGTTTATAAATTTTTTGCCGGCATCCAGACCATCTTTCATTTCAAAGCTCAACATAGCGCCGGGGTGTATCATTTGTTTTGTTGCAGTGTAATGATCAGGATGAGAAGTCAAACCCAGATAATTTACTTTGCTAACAGAAGGATGCTGCTCTAAAAACCCTGCAACTTCCATGGCATTGTGGCAATGGCGTTCCATTCTTACTTCCAAAGTTTTCATTCCCTGTACCAATAAAAATGCATCGAATGGATTGCTGTTGCCGCCAAGTAAGCGATGAACTTTTGTCATTCTTCCTTCCATGTGTTCAATATCTCTGCCCACCAAAGCCCCACCAATAGCGGTTCCATGTCCATTTAAAAATTTTGTGGTGGAATGAAAAACATAATCAACCCCATATTTAAAAGGTTGCTGCAAGTAAGGCGTTGCAAAAGTATTATCAACCGCTACAATTAAATTATGTTGTCTTCCAAGTTTGGTAAGCTTTTCTATGTCCACACATTGAATAGTTGGATTTGCAGGCGTTTCCAGATACAGCAATTTTATTTTGCTGTCATTTTTTAATGCTTCTTCTGCTTTATTTAGATCTCTCAGGTCAACAATAATTGCTTCAATACCTAATTGAGGCAAAACTTTTTCCATTAATTCCTGTGAGCCTCCATATAAAGAAAAATGTGTAAGGATTTTATCGCCGGCTTTTAAATTTCCTAACATTAATGTAGATAAAGCCGCCATACCGCTTGCATGAAGAATTGTTTTTAATTTTATTGGTTCGCCATTTTTATCTTTTACCTCAAAGCTTTCCAGCGCCGATATTTTTTCTTCAGCCTCCGTCATTGTAGGATTTCCCCAGCGGCTGTAGATATAACCTTTTTCTTCTCCGTTAAAACGGCGCATGCCTTGTTCCGCATTATCAAATACATAAGTACTGCTGGCGTAAATAGGAGTGAGGTGAGAATAGTTGGCATCCTGCTCGTGTCCGCTATGAATTGCTATTGAGCTAAAACCTGTAAGCGGGAATTTATTTGACATGTTGATAATTAATGATGAGAAATGTAAAGCGAATAATTAAGTTTGAAGCAAAAGTAATAAAAACATGAAGCAACTTTTACAACAATATGCTGCTTACAACATCTGGGCTAATAAAAAATTAATTGAAAGAACAAATCAATTATCCGAAGAACAGGTAAATAAAGAAATTGTGAGCAGCTTTTCTTCTATTTATAAAACTTTTTTGCACATGATGGATGTAGAAAGCATATGGTGGCAGCGATTAAAATTGGCTGAACATGTTGAATTTCCGGGTGAAAAATTTACCGGCAACTTTGATGAGCTTTCAACTAAATTATTGCAATTATCGAGGCAATGGTTTGAATGGATAGAGTCTGCTAATGATGTAAACCTTTTGCATGTTTTTGCTTATCAAAATTCAAAGAAGGAACATTTTAAACAGCCTGTTTATGAAATGCTTTTGCATTTATTTAATCATCAAGCCTATCACAGAGGACAGATAGTTACTATGTTTCGTCAATTAGGAATAGATAAAATTCCTGCTACAGATTTTATTGTTTTTAGTAGAACCCCTAAACCCCTAAAGGGGAGATAAGAAAAGATTTTTGATTTGAAGAGTTTTTGGTTTCCGAAGAATATATTTTTTGTAAGCCCTTTAGGGGTTTGGGGTATCATAAGCCCATTTTACCAGCGTAGCCCCCCAGGTAAAACCACCGCCAAATGCAGACAGCACAATATTATCTCCTTTCTTTAATTGTTTTTCCCATTCCCATAAACATAAAGGAATGGTTGCCGATGTGGTATTTCCATATCGTTGAATGTTCAGCATCACTTTGTCCATACTTAACCCCATGCGGTTTGCAGTGGCATCTATAATTCTTTTATTTGCCTGGTGAGGAACCAGCCATGCAATATCATCTCCTGTTAATTTATTTCTTTGTAAAAGATCATAGGAAATATCTGCCATTCCTTTTACGGCAAATTTAAAAACTGCCGGACCTTCCTGGTACATGTAATGTTCTTTAGCCATTACAGTTTCAATACTGGCAGGCCTTCTGGAACCTCCGGCTTTCAAGTGTAAATAAGGTTCGCCACTGCCGTCAGTTTTTAATAAGCTGTCCAAAACTCCATAGCCTTCAAAGTTGGGCTCTAATAAAATTGCGCCTGCAGCATCACCAAAAAGAACACATGTTGTACGATCACTGTAATCTGTTATAGCACTCATTTTATCTGTACCTATTACAACAACTTTTTTGTATCGTCCGCTTTCAATAAATGCAGCGCCGGTTGTAACACCAAATAAAAATCCGGAGCAGGCAGCACACAGATCAAAGCCAAAAGAATTTACAGCACCAATTTTATGAGATATAATATTTGCGGAAGCAGGGAAAAGCATATCTGCAGTAACGGTGCAGCAAATGATGCAATCAATTTCCGCAGGATCAATTCCTCTTTTTTTACAAAGTTCTAAAACTGCAGGAGCCCCCATATCAGATACGCCTTTACCTTCACCTTTTAAAATTCTTCTTTCTTCCACACCTGTTCTCGTCTTAATCCATTCATCGTTTGTATCGACCATTGTTTCCAGTTCGGCATTTGTAAGTATGTATTCAGGAACGTATGCTCCAACTGCAGTAATAGCTGCTGTAATTTTTTGGCTCATTAAATTCTTATTTTGAAATTTAAAAATACAACATAACTGGTATTTGCTTTACTAAGGCTAAACAAATTCATAATATTGAGTTTCAACCACGTGAATTACTTATTTTTGATACTGACTTAAAAACATGATTGCATACTTAGCAGGCAAATTTTCCTATAAGAACCCGGCAGTAGTTTATATAGATGTAAATGGCGTTGGATACGAAGTAAATATCAGCTTAAACACCTGGTCGCAAATTCAAAATCTTTCAGAAGGAAAATTATTTACTTATTTCCAGGTAAAGGAAGATGCCCATACTTTGTATGGTTTTTTTGATATAATGGAGAAGGAGATGTTTGTATTGCTGATAGGAGTTTCAGGCGTTGGTGCAGCAACTGCGAGAATGATGTTGTCTTCTATGAAGCCTGATGAAATAAGCAGGGCTATTTTGCAGAATAATGCTAAATTGCTGGAGAGTGTAAAGGGTATTGGAAGAAAGACTGCCGAGAGATTGGTTTTAGAGTTAAGGGATAAGGTGAACAAACAGTCGTTTGACCAGAATATTTCACTTGGAAAAGGCAATAGTTTAGCGCAGGATGCGTTAAATGCTCTGGTGGCTTTAGGAATATCAAAACCCATTGCTGAACAATCAATTAACAAAATTATTCGTACTGAACCATCCATAACACACTTAGAAGACCTAATTAAAAAAGCGCTAAAAGCTATTTGAGAAAATTCTACCCTAATTAATTGATGGATGTTGCTTGAAAGAAAACTAACACCAAAACTGCTTGGCTTAGGGTTATTATGCTTTATTGTATTTACTTCTTCGCAAAAAATATTTGCACAGGATAGTACGTTCAATAAAAAAAATATCCTTCCATATCCCATCCAGGACAGACGTGGGGATTTTATTTCAACCGATCAAAGAACATTCGATCTTAATCAGCCTTCCAACATAAAAGATTCTGTTGCTTACGATCCCGTAACAAAGCGGTATTATGTGTATGAAAAAATAGGAAGCAAATATTACAGAACTCCAGCATGGTATACGTTTGATGAATTCATGGCGCTGCAGAGCAAAAAAGATGAAAGGGAATATTTTCAAAAACGTGCTAACACTTTAAATCTTTTAAACAGGCGGCTTGTAAAACCTAAACTGAATATTTACGATAATCTTTTCAACCGTTTATTTGGTAATGGAAAGATAGAGATACAACCTCAGGGCAATGTTGATATAACGGCAGGCTACCAGGGACAAAATATTAAAAATCCAACTTTACCGGAAAGAGCAAGAAAGAACGGCGGTTTTGATTTTGATATGGCTGCTCAATTAAATGTAAATGCCAACATCGGTAATAAATTAAGATTTCCGATAAGCTATAATACCTTAGCCAATCTTGATTTTACCAACCAATTAAAATTAGATTATACAGGCACTGATGATGAAATTATAAAACGTATAGAGGCAGGTAATGTATCCTTTGCATCAAGAAGCACACTGATACCCGGAGCACAATCTTTATTCGGTTTAAAAACACAATTACAATTTGGTAAATTATTCATCACTGCGCTTTTAGCCAATCAAAAATCGCAACGCCAGTCGATGAATTTACAAGGCGGCGCAGCTGCGCAGCAGTTTGAAATTAAAGCAGATGAATATGAAGAGAACAGGCATTTTCTTTTAGGACAGTATTTTAAAAATAATTATAACAAAGCTATGAGCACTTTGCCGGCTGTTACAACGCAGGTGCAAATTTTACGTATGGAAGTTTGGGTTACCAATAAAAACGGAACTACAACTGATGCAAGAGAAATTGTTGGATTAATGGATCTTGGTGAATCAAATCCTTTCCGGCCTTTCACTGCTTCGGGAACTTTACCTTCCAACAATACTAATTCGGAATACAGCACAATTGTAAGTAATTCAAACAACAGAAACCCTGCATTGATCACAAGCCAGTTGCTTGCTTTGGGGTTAAGTCCTGTTCAGGATTTTGAAAAAACATTTGCAAGAAAATTAGACTCAAGTCAATACATCTACAATAGCAAAATTGGTTTTTTATCTCTTAGCCAGCCATTGCAGGCTGATGAAGTTTTAGCGGTGGCTTATCAGTATACTTACAATGGAAAAGTTTACCAGGTTGGTGAATTTTCGCAGGACCTTCCACCGGATACAACTTCAGGTAATCAAAAAGTATTATTCTTAAAATTATTAAAGGCAACTTCTCAAAGACCATCGCTGCCCATCTGGCAATTAATGATGAAGAATGTGTATAGCGTTGGTTACGGAACTTTGGAAAGACAGGATTTTAAATTAGATGTTCTGTACCAGGAACCAGGTTTAGGTGCTAAACGATATGTTCCTTTTGGTAATATTAATCTTGGAACACCTATTCTTACTTTAGTTAATTTAGACAGGTTAAATAATCAAAATGATCCGCAGCCGGATGGCGTGTTTGATTATGTAGTCAATTACACTGTTATACCACAATACAGCCGTGTAATTTTTCCTGTGCTGGAACCATTTGGAAGAGATCTTGCCAAACAAATTTATTCTACTCCGTTACCTACAGCAAAAGATACTTTGTATTATGCCTTGTACGATTCAATAAAAGCAGTGGCGCAGCAGTTCCCTAATCTTAACAGATTTATTTTAAAGGGCTCTGCAAAAACATCATCATCATCCGATATAAGTATTGGCTACAATATTCCGCAAGGATCAGTTACTGTAACAGCAGGCGGACAGCAGCTAAAAGAAAATATTGATTATACAATCAATTATGATCTTGGAACAATAAAAATAATTAACCAGGCAATTACCAATGCAGGATTACCCGTACAGGTAAATTATGAAAATAACGCCAGCTTTGGTTTACAGCAAAAAAATTACATGGCATTGCGGCTGGATTATCTTGCAAAAAATACAGCACGAAAACAATTGTCTTTTGGCGGTACAATGGTACGGCTTGGCGAAAGACCTTTCTTTACAAAAGTGGATTATGGTGAAGACCCGATCCGCAATACAATGTATGGTGTGGATATGAATTATCGCCAGGATATTCCCCGCTTAACTAAATTTTTAAAGAAGCTACCTTTTTATAAAACAACTGCACCTTCTACCATTACTGCATATGTAGAAGCTGCTTATTTACAACCGGGTCATGCGCCTCAAATTGGTAAAGGCAACAGCGGTACTATTTACATAGATAATTTTGAAGGCAGTAAAAGTGATATTGATCTTCGTTTTCCCCCAATTAGCTGGGCGCTTGCATCTACACCATTAGGAGCAACAGATGCAAATGGCAATATTCTTTTTCCCGAAGCTGCACTTAATAACAGTCTTGATTATGGAAAGAACAGAGCACAAATTGCTTGGTACCAGATAGAGCCTACGCTGCAGGATGTTAGCAGTTTATCCAATCCTTTAAAAGGAAATAAAACTGAACTTTCTGATCCGAGAGTACGTTCTGTTTCACAATCAGAAATTTTTCCGCAACGAACCACCGACTTTGGACAAAATCAATTGATAACTTTTGATCTTGCTTATTACCCTACAATGCGTGGACCATATAATTATGATGCCAGCAAAGTAGATGCAAATGGTAAATTATTGTCTCCTAAAAATAGATGGGGAGGTTTAATGCGCAGCATAGACCAGACAGATTTTGAAACGGCTAATATTGAATTTGTAGAATGCTGGGTGCAGGATCCATTCATTTTAAAACCATCAAGTACCGGAGGAAAATTTTACATAGATCTTGGTAATGTATCAGAAGATGTTTTAAAAGACAGCAGAAGATTTTATGAGAATGGTTTGCCAACTCCCAATGCACCATCGCAGGTAGATACATCCATCTGGGGCAGGGTTCCCAGAAATCCGATACAGGTTACCAATGCATTCAGCAATGATCCTAACGACAGGCAATACCAGGATGTAGGATTTGACGGACTGAATAATAATGATGAAGCTATAAAAAGGAAAAGTGATTATCTTGATATTTTGCGAACAACATTTGGTGCAAACTCAAAAGTTTATTTAGATGCGTTGACTGATCCTTCCAGCGATGATTATCATTATTATCGCGGTGCCGATCTGGATGCACAAAACATAGGCATTTTAGGCAGGTATAAAAAGTTCAATAATCCGCAGGGCAATTCACCGGTGGCAGATAACAATGCACAGTTCTCATCTGCAGCAACTTTGTATCCTGACCAGGAAGATTTGAACAGGGATAATACATTAAATGAAACGGAAGAATATTTTCAATATACCGTGGATCTTCAGCCACCCACTTCACCGCAAATGAATATTGGGCAGAATTATATCGTTGATAAAAAAATTGTTACAGTAACATTAGCTAATGGAAGTTCCCGCAATGAAACATGGTACCAGCTTAGAATACCGATTGATTCTTATAGCAAGAAAGTGGGTAATATTCCTGATTTTAAATCAATCCGTTTTATAAGAATGTTCTTAACTGATTTTGATGATAGTGTAGTACTTCGTTTTGGTAAATTAGATCTTGTAAGAAATACATGGAGAAATTTTCAATACAAAATTGATTCAACCGGAATTTATTCACCCACATCTACAACTGATTTTAATGTTGGTGCCGTAAATATTGAAGAAAATGATAAACGCACTCCTTTGCCTTACCGCACGCCACGGGAAATTGAAAGAGTGCAAACATTGAGTAATAACGGCGTTACCCTGCTGCAAAATGAACAGGCAATGACACTACAGTTTTGCAATCTTAGAAAAGACAGCGCCAAAGGGGTATTTCAAACTTTTGCTAATAAAGATCTGAGAAATTTCCGCAAGCTGCAGATGTATATTCATGCAGAGAAGAAAGATATTTTCAGCAATTTGAGAAATAATGATCTTACTGCAGTAGTTCGGTTAGGAACTGATTTTGTAAGCAATTATTATGAAGTAAGAATTCCATTAAATCTTACTCCGTTAGATGCTGCAACTAAACTTGATCCTAACAGTAATGCTTATAACGACACTTTATGGATCCCCTCAAACAGTCTTGATCTCGATCTCCAGGTATTAACACAAATTAAAAATGCAAGAAATCTTTCCAGCGTTCCCCTTAATAAAATATACAGGCAATTGCAGGCGAATGGCCAAACCTATTCTATAATGGGTAATCCAAATCTTGGCGAAGTAAAAGATATATTATTGGGTGTTGAAAACACTAATGCAACATCTGATGCCTGCGGAGAAATATGGGTTAATGAATTACGTTTATCTGCAATGGATGAAAACGGGGGCTGGGCTGCTTTAGGCAGGATTGATGCAAACCTTGCTGATCTTGGAACGATCTCTCTTTCTGCCAATACACACACCAACGGATTTGGAACATTGGAGCAAGGAATAACTGCAAGGTATAAAGATAATTTTGTTCAATTTGATGCAGCAGCTAACCTTGAACTCGGAAAACTGCTGCCTAAAAAAGCCGGAATATCCATCCCCGTATATGCAAGTTATTCACAAATGGTAAGCACTCCGGAATATGATCCTTATGATCTTGATATAAAATTACAAGACAAAATAAATAACGCTCAAACGCAGGCTAAAAAAGATTCTATAAGAGCTAATGCAATTGATTTTACTTCTATTAAAACATTAAATTTTACCAACGTACGCAAAATAAAAACGAATGGTAAAAAACCTAAGATATATGATATTTCAAATATTGATCTCAGTTATTCTTATACAAAAACAGAAGCTCACAATCCCTTGATAGAATATAATGATGTTACCAAACACAGGGCTAGCCTGGGTTACAACTTCTCTCCCCATCCAAAATATTTTGAGCCATTTAAAAAACTTATTAAAACAAAATCACATTGGCTTGATCTGATAAAAGATTTTAATTTTAATCCTGTTCCTTCACAGCTAAGTTTCCGGGCAGATGTGTTCAGGCAGTTTGGCGTGATAAAGCCCCGCAGTGTAGTAAGTGATTTTAAAAATATTGTTTACAATACCCCTGAAACCTATGATAAATATTTTACTATTGACAGAAATTATCTTGTAAGATGGGATCTTACACATTCATTAAATCTTGATTATTCTGCACTCAATAATTCAACGGTTGATGAGCCTTATGGAAGACTGGATACAAAAGAAAAAATAGATACCGTAAAACAAAATTTCTGGAAAGGCGGAAGAAATGTTGTCTTTACACAAACCGCTAATTTTTCATACAACTTTCCTACAACTAAATTTCCATTAATTAACTGGACAACACTACGGTTAAAATATGCAGCAAATTATAGATGGATAGGTGCATCAAGGCTGGCATATAACCTGGGAAATTTTTTAGAAAATGGCCAGCAGGAAGAAGCAAATCTGCAATTGGACTTTAATAAACTTTACAGCAAATCAAAATTTCTGAGAGCATTAGATCAGCCTGTACTGCAAGCACAGCCGCAAATAAATAGACCTGATACAGCAAAAGGCAAAAAGCAAACATTAGCTAAAGTTAAAGCCCCTGACGGGATTGGTGGCGCAGCAAGATTTTTTGGAAAACTATTAACCAGTGTAAAAACTATCAATGCAACTTTATCTCAAACCAGCAATACAAGATTGCCCGGCTATACTGACAGTACACAATTCTTCGGTGAGAATTTCAGAAGCATGGCCCCGGGCTTTGATTTTATTTTAGGCAAACAACCTGATTCCGTCTGGCTTAACAGAGCTGCACAAAAAGGTTTGATAACAAGAGATACTTTATTCAATGAATTATTCAGGCAAACTTTTGATCAGCGGCTTTCATTAACAGCCCAGTTAGAGCCCTTCCGTGATTTTACAATTGATTTGAACATAGACAAAACATTCAATAAAAATTATTCTGAATTATTTAAAGACACAACAGGCACAGGAAATAGTTTTGCTCACTTAAGTCCATATGCCGGCGGCGGATTTAATGTGAGTTACATTGCATTTAAAACTTTGTTTGGCAAGTATAACCCTAACCAGGTTTCTGAAACATTTGTAAAGTTCCAGGATTACAGAAAAATTTTATCTGAAAGATTAGGTAAACAAAATATCTACAATCAACAGGCAGGTTTGCCGGTAACAAGTGATGGTTATCAACTTGGTTATGGAAGATATGCTACTGATGTTTTAGTGCCTGCATTTATTGCTGCATACACAGGACAGGATCCTGAAAAAGTTGGATTGATAAAACAAAATAATCCCAATTTAAAATCAAATCCATTCAGAGGTATATTGCCAAAGCCAAACTGGCGGGTATCGTACAATGGACTTAGCAGGATAAAAGGCCTTGATAAAATTTTCACTAATTTTTCTTTAACCCATGCCTATACTGCAACGCTTGGTATGAACAGCTTTACATCTGCATTGCTTTACCAGGATGTTTCAAGGTTTGGTTATCCATCATTTATAGATACTGTTTCAAGAAACTATATTCCATATTATCTGGTTCCCAATATAACCATACAGGAACAATTCTCTCCCTTGATCGGCATTGATTTTAGCTTGGTAAACCAGCTAACAGGCAAGTTTGAATATGTAAAGCAAAGGCAATTAAGTATGAGCCTTATTGATTTTCAATTAAGTGAAGTAAGATCAACAGAATTCACTATTGGCGCAGGTTACCGCAAGCGTGGCTTAAAGCTTCCGTTTAAAATTCCATTCTCTAAAAAAGATACAAAAAAATTGGATAATGAAATTAATTTCAGGTTTGATTTTAAAGTAAGAGATAATGTAACTTCCAACAGCAGGCTCGATCAGCAGAGTGCATTTGCAACGGCAGGGAGTAAAGAGATAACCCTTAGCCCAACGATAGATTATTACATCAGTAACCGTATAAATGTAAAACTCTATTTCGATCAGCGTAGAGTAACCCCATACATTTCATCGGCAGCGCCAACAGTTAATACAAGAGCCGGTATGCAGGTGAGGATTTCACTTGCGCAGTAAAGTTTGTGTATTGGTTAAGTACTTATAAGGACACAAGTATGCCACGCTCAATAACTGTTCTGCATACTTGCGCCAGTTGCGGGATGTAGTGCAAAAGATTTAATACAACGAACAGACAAACCTTCCTGATTATGCAAATTATTTCTTAAATAGTCATCATCGTATTTCAGTTCGTAACCATTTCCAAAATCAAAGCCTATAATTGTTGCTCCAGTTGAACTCCAAAAATGTGCTTCGCTGCCTATAACACTAAATATGAAGCCATCGGTAGAGCTTAAGCGAATACCCCCAGGAAGAGCCGAAAAACCACTTTCGTTTGTTCCATTACCACCTTCATTCCAACCACTGGTTGATTTCATTTTTTTGCCGCCTAATTCTTTTAGTCCTAAATTCAATGTCTTCCAATCTGAAACAGAGGGTAATTTCCAACCGATAGGGGCTAAACCTCTAGGGT
>CABDZC010000058.1_pt1 | contig 21544 bp, 23 predicted proteins | sample 3132071 | NCBI WGS metagenome assembly CABDZC01 (sample SAMEA5534339, study PRJEB31848) | metagenome | biome: tundra; feature: field; material: soil | place: USA | collected 2013-05 | depth 0.45 m | reverse complement strand
CCCTTAACTCTTTGCTTTTGTTATTCCTTTGGAATATAAAGAAAAGGATTAAGGGTAGTAGAGATGAAAAGCTTGCAATATTTTGTATAATCTTTGTTATAGTATGGCAATTTATGCCAAATATAAAAAGATTAAGTGGAAATTAAAACTATTAACCAAACATTGTTTCTACAGCTGTCTCTATTTCATCACAATTTATCCAACTTCTGTCAGCAACAATGGCATTTTGTTTTACAACATCACCTGTGTTTGTAACAACAGAAAATTCAATAATGTCTTTGCCATCTGCATCAACACCTGTGTAAACTAAATGCTCTTCGTTAATTTCAGTTAAGCATTTACGAAAGTTAATTCCAACACAACCTGGTTGTGCTAAAATCTGATCGATGATATTTCTTCCAATGTAATAACCTTTTGTTGCATCAGGGTTTGCTTCTGTGAAAGCTTTTACTAATTGAATACCTTCTGTTAAGCCAATGTCTTCACCAACTTCAGCAAGGGTTTTGGTTTCTAAGAGTTCATGTTGTGTCATAATTGTAAGTTTTTTGTTTAGTATTTTTAAGCTTTTCTGAGAAAAACGTGACTACTAACTTCTCACTTTAAAAAAACTTTTACAACAGGTATAAACCCTACATAGAATAGTCAATTTCCATTAAACCCAATACAGGTAAGGGGTTTAGCAGAAAAAACAGCTAAAATTACGATTAAAAATCAGGTAAATGTACGATAAAAAAATAGTAAAATTACTATGCAGTAAATGGGAGAATTACCATAGGGTTTTTACCATTACGTGGAGATTGTATTAAGTATGACCGACCAGGAGTTCGGTTATTTTGGATTTAAAGCGGGTCTTTTTATTAAAAATGTTGATTGACACTGATCACAAGCACAAAAGCAAATAGAAACTGGATTGAATTGGACCTGCCTACCGGCAGGCAGGTATTTTAGGATATTGGATAAATAAAGTATACCAATGTCAATCAACAATACAAATATAGCCTGGATTGTAAAGTGATAAAAGAGCAGAACTGCTCTATTTTACTTATGTAATTATTACAGACTTTAAAGTAGTTATGCAAATGGCAGTAGTATAATAACGGTAATAAAAATGCGTATATTTACGCTGTGTTTTACTATTTTCCAGTATAAAATATTAATATAGCAATTAGTAATACCAAAGCTTAAATTGCGTTATCAATACCAGAGATTACTAAACCCTAAAGAACTCATTTAATGTCAAGTGCCAACTTAATTAAAATTGCTATTGCAGACGATCACAAAATTTTTAGAGACGGAATAAAAATGGCGCTTGCCGGAAAAGAAAATTTAAAAATGCTTTGGGAAGCAGAGGATGGTAAAGACCTTATGCACAAAGTAGCTATAAAAAAACCTGATGTATTGTTAATGGATATAAGAATGCCGGAAATGGACGGCATAAATGCAATTGAAATGCTGCGGAAGGAATATGAAGATATCAAGATAATTGTTTTAACCATGTATGATGATCAGCAAATGATAAACAGGATGATGGAAATGGGCGCAAATGCTTATCTCACAAAAACCACTGATCCCGAAGAAATTTACAAGGCTATTATTACCTGCATGAACGATGATTTTTATTTTAATTCCCTTGTAAATAATGCTGTGATGGGTAAGCTGATACAAAAGAAAAACGTCCGTCAGCATTACGGAAGCACAGTACCGGTTAATTTTAATGAGAAAGAAATAAAAATACTACAACTGCTTGCGCAGGATAAAACCACAGAAGAGATATCTAAAATAATTTTTTTAAGCCCACGTACTATTGAAACCATTCGCCAGAATATGAAATCTAAGGTTGGCGCTAAAACAATAGCCGGGCTAATTATGTATGGGATGCGTAATAAGCTGATTGATTAAGACTAAAGACTTTCCTTCTTTAATAAAAAATTTCTTTGAGAAAAGCTGCTTTTTTTACCGGATGAAAACCATTGCATGGCAATCTCTCTTTCAATTTCCTGGTCTATAGAAGTAAAGCCCCTGTAAGAAGTTGCTATTTTTGAAGATTTGCAATTAATTTTAATAACTGGTTGACTTTGAATATTTGAAATGTTAGCCATTTGTAAGATTTGTAATAATCCATCAAAATATTATCCAATCTATAAATTCAAACAAATACATTCATTTTGAAAGGGGTACAAATATAAATTAAAAATGTTGTTTTAAAATCTATGTAATCCTTTCTACATAATTATTTTTTACACCTCAATTTATGTAGCTTAAAATTATTGTGAGAGATTATGCGTTAAATACACGTATAATTACTATACCTTAAATTCAGTAGTTCTCCTATTTTGTATTTGGTAAAAAACATAGAATTTTACGTTATCCAAATTCTTATAAAAGTAAAAACCCATTAATATGTCTTTAAAATCGGAAAATATCACACCAATAACAGTAATAATTGCAGATGATCATGTGCTTTACAGGGCAGGTGTAAAAACAGCTTTATCTTCTAAAAAAAATATTAAGATAATAGCTGAAGCTGATAATGGTTCTCACTTACTTATGTTATTAAAAGCCATACAGCCTGATGTAATTTTATTAGATATTCAAATGCCTATTATGGATGGTATAGCTACTTTACCCGAAATAAAAAAGCTATATCCACACATAAAAGTCATTATGCTTACTATGATGGATGATCACAGCATGATAACTAAGTTAATGGAGCTTGGCGCAAATAGTTATCTTACCAAAACTTCAGATTCTGAAATAATTTACGAAGCAATTAAAACCTGTCATGAGCAGGAATATTACTTTAATTCCTTAACCAACCAGGCATTATTAAATAATCTTCGGCAAAAAAATGCTGTAATGCCGCATAGATTTATGACAGAGGATGCCCGGCTCACAGATAAAGAAATTACAGTTCTTAAATTAATGTGTGAAGAAAAAAGCACCCGGGAAATTGCCCAGGCTGTTGAATTAAGCCCACGAACTGTAGAAGCCATGAGGGATAAGCTTAAAACTAAGACCGGTACAAAAAGTACAGCTGGCTTAATTATGTATGCTGTTAAGCATAAATTACTTGATGAAGATCTGTAGATAAAATAATTCAATAAGAATTCATACCTCTATTTTTGCTCATTCAAAATTTTGAATGAGCATTTTTTTTACTTACAATGATAAGATATATAAAGACGGCACAGCCGTTATTACGCCGGAGAATCGTTCTTTAAGATATGGTGATGGTTTATTTGAAACTTTAAAGATGCACAAAGGAGTAATACAATTACGTGATTACCATTTTGAACGTTTGTTCTCAGGAATGAAAATGCTGCAGTTTCAGCTACCTGAATATTTCACAGCGCCTTACCTTAAAAACAAAATATTAGAGTTATATAAAAAAAATCAACATAATTCTTTTACACGTGTACGGTTGATGGTTTTTCGTGGCAATGGAGGTTTATACAATCCGGAGAATCATTTTCCAAATTATATAATACAAACATGGAGTATTGAGCATACCGAAGAATTAAATTCAAATGGTCTCATTATAGATGTCTATCCGGATGCAAAAAAATCATGCGATAAATTTGCCAACCTTAAGAGTAATAATTACCTGCCATATATAATGGCAGCTTTGCATGCTAAAAAAATCAAAGTAAATGATTGTATTCTTTTAAATAATTATGATAGAGTCTGCGATACTACCATTGCAAATATTTTTATTATAAAAGATGACATTATTTATACGCCTCCGTTAAGCGATGGCTGTGTGGCGGGAGTTATGCGAAGATGGATAATTGAAAAACTTCATGCAGGTTTTAAGATAATTGAAAAAGAAATTTCAATAGATGAGTTAGAAAATGCTGATGAAGTATTTCTTACCAATTCAATTAAGGGGATCAGGTGGGTAAAGCAATTCAGAAATAAAGAGTATAAAAACAGGCTTGTGAAACAAATATTTGTATCGGTTAAACAACAATTACTTTAGGAATATTAAATCATTATTGGAAGTTGAACCCAATAAATTTTTTATAGCATTTTTCCCTTCTTCTCCCAAATTAACTGAATAATCATTTACATAAAGATCAATGTGCTTTCGCATTACATCCTCTTCCATTTCCTGTGAATGTTCACGAACATAATCAGTGATCACAGGATAATTACTGAAAGAGTATTCAATACTTTGTTTAATTAATCCATCTATTTTTTTTAATAATATACGATCGATATTTCTTTTTGCAACAATCCCTCCCAATGGTATTGGAGATTGTTTTTTTTGCTCCCAGAATTCCCCAAGATCAATAATTTTTATAAGACCTTTTTGCTGGTATGTAAAACGGTTTTCGTGAATAATAACACCTGCAACATTTTTATCTTTTGATGATAAAACAAAATTTTCTATTTCATCATAACGTAAGAATATTTTATTTTTTGCTTCCGGGAAGGCAAGACTAAAAAGCATATGTGCAGTGGTATGTTCACCTGGAATTGCTACTGTATAATTTCTAATTTCTTCATTAACCATTTTTTTATTGGCGATCAAAAGCGGCCCTACCCCTGTTCCCAAAGCGCTGCCGCTGTTCAAAACAAGATAGCTATCTAACAGTAATGGTAAAACTCCATAACTGATCTTGGAAATATCTAAAGTATTTTTTAATGCAAGTTGATTCAGGGTTTCTACATCTTCCAATATCACTTCAAACTCCAGCTCGCCGGTATCAATCTTGTTGTTTACCAATGCGTCAAAAATAAAAGTATCATTCGGACATGGAGAAAATCCAATACTTAATTTTTTCATTGTTTTATTGTTGAATTGTTTTATTGCTAATGCCAGTCAAAACAATTTATCCATTTAGCAATTCAACCAAGTTTTTTAATTCGAGATTAAGATTTTCAATTGCTTCTTTTATTTTCCATTTTGTTTTATCTCTTTCACCCACTTTATTTGATATGCTTCTGATTTGTAAAAAAGGAATGGTTTGCTGCAGGCAAACAAAATGAAACGCAGCGCCTTCCATACTTTCAATATCAGCATTAAAAATTTCTTTTAATTGCATCGTTTGTTTTTTCCTCTCTCTTATCCTGTTTATAGTAACTGCTTTCACTTTTTTTAAATGTGATGTTTGTAAAACTTCAGAAGTATTAACAAGCCATCCTTTTTTAAATGGAAATTTATTTTCGTCACCAAAACCAAGTTGAAAAATCGTTTTGAATTCTCCATTTTCTTCTGCGCCAATATCTGCAAAAGCATCTTGCTCAACTGCAACTACTTCGCCTTTTTTTATTTTCTTTGAAAATTTTCCTGCTATACCTGTCTGTATTACGAGGTCATAATTTTCATTCAATAATTTTTTAGTGAGATGATAAACTGTTGATGGAATTCCTACTCCGCAAATTAGTACCTCAATATTATTATGCAGTCTTACAAAAGGTGCTATTTCCTGCTGCGTGGCTGCAACTACCAATATCTTCATAATACAAATTTCGGATTTAGAAACCACAACTTTGGGTTTCTCTGTTACCTTTGAGAAAATTTTCTCAATCCTCAATGATATACTTAACAAGAGTAGAACATTTTAATGCTGCTCATAAGCTTTATAATCCATGCTGGGATAGAGAAAAGAATGAAGAAATATTTGGTAAATGCGCAAACGAAAACTGGCATGGACATAACTATGAGTTATACATAACTATCAAAGGCGAAATAAATAATGACACAGGATTTTTGTTTGATGCAAAAAAATTGAGCATTCTTATTAAAGAACATGTGCTTGATAAACTGGATCACAAAAATTTAAATGTGGAAGTAGGTTTTTTAAAGGGACAAATATGTTCCACTGAAAACCTTGCAAAAGGTATCTGGCAGCAGTTGCAGGTTCAATTACCGGAAGATGTTCAATTGCATTGTATTAAATTGTATGAGACTCAAAGAATTTATGTAGAGTATTTTGGCCCCCGATAGCTCGGGATAAAATTTTATCTTTAAAAAATGAGTAATAGAGTTGCAGTTTTTAGAAAAGAACATTTTAATGCAGCGCATAGGTTGCACAATCCTGCATGGAGTGATGAAAAAAATTTTTCAGTGTTTGGTAAATGCAATAATCCAAATTATCACGGCCATAATTATGACCTGATTGTAAAAGTAGTTGGAGAGCCAGATCCGCAAACGGGTTATCTGATAGATCTAAAAATGTTGAGTGATCTGGTTAAAGAAAATGTGTTACAAAAGTTTGATCACAAAAATCTTAATCTCGATACAGCAGAGTTTAAAGATCTAAATCCAACGGCAGAAAATATCGCAATTGTTATTTATAATATTTTAAGAGAAAAGATCAATAAGAAATTTGACCTGCAAATAAGGCTTTATGAAACTGAAAGAAATTTTGTTGAATATCCTGCCAATTAAAAAGATAAATTATGAGTTACAAAAAAATTGAAGAGTATTGCGAAGACGACCTTGCTAAATTGGAAAAGAATTACAGGGAAGTATTGGCTTTATTAGGAGAAAATCCTGATAGGGAAGGCTTATTAAAAACGCCTCGGCGCATTGCAAAGGCAATGCAGTTTATTACTCATGGCAATAAGCTTGATGCAAAGGAGATATTGAATTCTGCCAAGTTTCATGAAGAGATGAGCCAAATGATAATTGTAAAAGATATTGAGTTATACAGCATGTGTGAGCATCATATGCTGCCATTCTTTGGCAAAGCTCACATTGCCTATGTTCCCAATGGATGGATAACAGGACTGAGTAAAATTGCAAGAGTAGTGGATGTTTATTCACGCCGGTTGCAGGTGCAGGAAAGGCTTACAACACAAATTTTAAATGCTATCCAGGAAACTTTAAATCCTTTAGGCGCAGCAGTTGTAATTGAGGCGTCGCATTTGTGTATGATGATGAGAGGGGTGCAAAAACAAAACTCAGTAACAACTACATCTGCCTTTTCAGGTGAGTTTGAAAAAAATGAAACCCGCAGTGAGTTTCTAAAACTTATCAGCTCAAAACTTCATTAGTAATTATTAAGATGGGTAAACACGCTTATATTTTCCCTGGGCAAGGTTCGCAGTTTAGCGGTATGGGAAAAAGTTTATATGATACCAATGAAACAGCTAAAGAAATGTTTGAAAAAGGTAATGATATTTTAGGATTTTGCATTTCTGATATAATGTTTTCAGGCAGTGACGAAGATCTTAAGCAAACAAAAGTTACACAGCCTGCGGTTTTTTTACATTCTGTAATTCTTTATAAAACTATACCGAATGTAAAACCTGATATGGTAGCAGGCCATTCGCTCGGAGAATTTTCTGCATTGGTTGCAAATGAAGTTTTAAGTTTTGAAGATGGGTTAAAGTTAGTGTCAGTAAGATCAAAAGCTATGCAGAAAGCGTGTGAAGTAAATCCTTCTACAATGGCCGCTGTACTTGGACTGGATGATAAAAGGGTAGAAGAAATTTGTGCTTCAATTAAAGATGAAGTTGTAGTTGCAGCAAATTATAACTGCCCGGGACAAATAGTTATATCCGGCAGTAATAAAGGTATTGAAGAAGCATGTGTGTTGATGAAAACTGCCGGTGCAAAAAGAGCATTGGTATTGCCGGTTGGCGGCGCTTTTCATTCTTCATTAATGGAGCCTGCAAAAGAAGAACTAACCATTGCTATTGAAGCCGCACATTTTAATAAACCCCTTTGTCCTGTTTATCAAAATGTCGTTGCAGGTGCAGTTACTAATCCCGAAGAAATAAAAAGAAATTTAATTCAACAGTTAACAGGTGCCGTAAGATGGACACAAAGTATACAGGCAATGATCGCTGATGGCGCCACCCATTTTACAGAAGTTGGGCCTGGCAAAGTTTTGCAGGGACTTGTGCAAAAAATAAACAAAGAAATGCAGGTTGATGGAATTAACTAACCTTTCTACTTCCGCTAAGCGGATAATTATAACCTGTAGTAAGCGCTTATCACCTTACCTTGAGCTGGAGATAATTGAATTGGGTTTTACACCTGTCCGCACTTTTTCTACCGGCGTAGAATTGCTGGGGACAATGAATGACTGTATTCGCCTCAATTTAAATCTTCGCTGCGCCAGCCAGGTACTTTATTCATTAAAAGAATTTCCTTCTAATAGCCCTGATGATATTTACCGTGAATTGTTTCAGATTCCCTGGGAAAGACTTTTAACTAACGACAGTTATTTTTCTGTAACAAGTAACGTAACGCATCCAAGTATAAATAATTCATTATACGCAAACGTGAAAGTAAAGGATGCAATTGCAGACAGGATGCGGAATAAAACAGGAGGCAGACCAAACTCAGGATCATCATTGGAAGCTGCTGTGATACATCTGTTCTGGAGGAATGAAACTGCTGAAATATTTATTGATACATCAGGCGAAACGCTTGCCAAACATGGGTATAGAAAAATTCCAGGCAAAGCCCCTATGCTGGAGGCTTTGGCTGCAGCAACAATATTGGCAACCAAATGGGACAGGCATTCAACTTTTGTTAATCCAATGTGTGGATCTGCAACAATTGCTATTGAAGCAACATTAATTGCTACCAATCGCCGTCCCGGCTTGTTTCGGGATAATTATGCATTCATGCACATAAAAGATTTTGATGATGTTTTTTTTGAAAAAGAAAGATCAATGTTAGATGAAAAAATAATTGATCTCGCAAACCTAAAGGTGATAGCTACAGATATAAGTGAAGATGCAATTAATATATCCAAAATAAATGCAGGTGCAGCCGGTATAGAAAATTACATTGAATTTACCCGGTGCAGCTTTGAGGATACGCCTATTCCTGAAAATACAAACGGTATTGTTTTTTTAAATCCTGCATATGGTGAGCGTATGGGAGAAGAAAAACAGTTGGAGGAAACCTATGCTGCCATTGGTGATTTTATGAAGAAAAAATGCAAAGGATATACAGGCTATATTTTTACAGGGAATCTTGCTTTGGCAAAAAAGATTGGATTAAAACCTAAAAGGAAGATAGAGTTTTATACCAGTAAGATAGACTGTCGTTTATTGGAGTATGAATTGTATGCAGGAACCAGGCGATAATCCTTTTCATACCATACAACATTTGCAGATTTAATAACTTCCACAAATTTTAAATTCTTTTTATATAAACGGTAACATTTCTGCACCCCTGTACGTTTATTTTCGTATTCAAATTATTACCAATGCGTACCGCCTCTTTACTGCTTATTGCTTTATTTTTTCAGCAATATGGATACTCACAAAACCAGTCTAAGCAATTTTCAAACTAAAATCGGTTTGAATTTTTTTATTTTCAGAGATAATCCCATCTTTACTAAAATTTTTAGTAATGAAAGATGAGCGCTATGCTAAAAATTCTATTCGTCAAAATACGGATGGTATTGTAATGTACGTGGATATGAACAGTTTTTTTGCAAGTTGTGAGCAGCAACTTGATCCTGTACTGAGAGGGAAGCCTGTAGGAGTTTGTCCTTACGAAAGTCCAAATGCTGCTGTGATCGCCGTTTCGCTGGAAGCAAAAGCATTGGGCATTACAACAGGTATGCGTCTTATGGAATGCCGGCAGCTTTGTCCTCAACTAATTATAAGACCTTCTCAGCCGGTTAAGTATCGTCATTTTCATGTGGCGATTATTAATGTGCTTAAAAAATATTGTAATGACGTAATTCCCAAAAGCATTGATGAAGCCATACTCAATTTTACTTCTTACAAATTGATCTATAAAGATTTTCTTTCGATAGCCCGCCAAATAAAAAGCGATATTAAAGAACAGGCTGACTATCTTAAATGCTCCATCGGTATTGCACCCAATGCTTTTCTTGCCAAGTTAGCAACCGATCTGCAAAAGCCAGACGGCCTGGTTGAAATTACTGCTGATAATATTGATGAACACCTTAAAAAATTACAGCTAACCGATCTGCCGGGCATTGCTTCAGCAAATGAAAGACGGCTAAAGAAAGTAGGTATTTATACTCCGCTCGAAATGCGATATGCGTCCATATCCTTGCTGCGTAAAGCTTTTGGAGGTATTGTTGGTTATTACTGGCATTGCAGGTTACATTTTTACGAAGTGGACATGTATGTTAACCAGACAAAAAGTATGGGTGCAGGCAGAACAGTTTCTACCCAGCAAAGTTCCTCCCTGCAAACGCTGGATGCTCTGATAATTTCTCTTTGTACAAGGCTTGAACAACGTATGGTAAAGCAATCAGTTTTTTGCAGGCAGGCAATTTTTTCGGTAGGTTATAAAAACCGCAGCGACTGGAAAACACTTTTCCATTTTGCTAATCCTTTGCAGGATGCTATTGAGCTTAAAAGTTACATAGCACAGCGTATTAAAGAATATGAAACCGCTTGTCCTTCTTTCCAGGTTCTTAATAAAGATGTGTTTAGCATAAACATAACAGTGCAGGATTTTATTTCAGAAGATATTATTCAATATAATTTATTTGATAACCGTATTCAGCAGGATAAGTTACGCAAGACCATGTATTTTATAAAAAATAAATATGGGAAAAACAGTGTACGAAAAGCCTGCGAAACCATTGAGCCTGATGTTATGAAAGATGCCATTGGCTTTGGCTCAGTAAAAGAATTAAATGCTGATACCGGATTAAATAATTTTTTGCTGGAAGAATAATTTTCACTTTCCTCATCTTACAATTTCAAAATCATTAAAAGGCGTTTCCGTTTCCTGCGTAGTAATTACATCTTCCACCTTCGCTTTTTCAGGGCCTTTCTTACACCAGTTTATAAACTGCTGTAATTGTTCTTCACCACCTGTGACAGTTGCTTCTACATCATCATTTATTGTATTTTTTATCCAGCCGGTAAGCTTAAGTTTATCCGCAATTTTTTTAGCAGTTGCCCTGTAAAAAACGCCCTGCACTTTACCTTTTATAAGTAAATGAATTGTAGGCATACATCTTTATTTAATAAAATCAAAAAGTGTTGCAGTAAAAATTCCTCTTTCCCTTTTCTTAAAAATAGCTTTCCAGTTTCCAATATATCTTATGAGTGATGGTACAAGGTATTCTCCAAATTTGGTTAGCTCTACCTGCATCTGAACATTAAAATCATATACTCCCGCGTCATAGCTTAACGAATAATTTCGGGCAACAATTTCAAACGTTTTATCATTGAACCATGTTGTCATTTCATCTATTACTACATCGCTTTTTTTATCTTCCTTTGCTTTTATTTTAAATATGTAACAACTGGTTTTATTGTGCTCCTCCATATCAATGCTCATGTTATATTTATCAGCCATGTCCTTATCAAAGATTGCAGTTTTGCCGCTGATAAAAGGTATCCCGTTTATTTGCTTCCCGGGATTGAAGAATAACATTTTTAATTGTGCTTTGTGTTTTTCCATCCCGCTTAATCCTGCTGTTGAAAGGTCTCTTCCTTTAATAATATTGTTTTCGCCACATACAGTTCCTTTCGTAAAAAATAGACCTGCATACATTTCACCTGTGTAGTAATTAAAGTTTTTGTCCTGATAGCTATCGGGATCATAAATATCTCCGGCTGTTGTTTCTTCAAGCACCTGCATGCTTCTGCAATTATTATTTCTAACCTGTTTTATTTTACTTCTTAAAGATGCTTTTATATCGCCATCTTTATTCACCATTCTTATATCATTTAATGCAGTAAAGCCAACAATGTGTAACGTACGGAATGCCTTGTAAAAAGTAGTATCGTTTTTTACCCGGTCAATAAAAGCAGGAACATTTATTTTGTTATTGATAACAACCTCAGAAAGTGTAATAACTCTTCCCTCTATATTTATAACAGTGTCATTTTTATTTTGTGCTGAAAGAAAAAGAGGTGAAAAAAAAATAACGGCAGCAATAATGTTTTTGAACATAACTGCAAATTTAATCTATAAAATGATGGAGGATTTGTAAAAATATCTGCTATTTTGAAAAGACCATTTTATAATCAACATTGATCTTTCCTTTGGTAATATCATCTAATTTACGTTTAAGCAATTTTCTTTTTAAGGGTATAAGAAGATCAATAAATAATTTGCCGTTAATATGATCATACTCATGTAAGAGAACTCTGGCTGTTATTCCATTGAATGTTTTTGTATGTGGCTGAAAATTTTCATCCATAAAATCTATCGTAACTTTTTCTTTGCGGTAAATGTCTTCTCTTATTTTTGGAATGCTGAGACATCCTTCGTTGTATGCCCATTCTTCACCATTGATAGAAGAGATATGTGCATTGATAAAAACCCCTTTGTAACCTGCATCATTTGGATACTCTTTCTTTTCTTCTTCATTAAGACTTTCAATGATCTGAATACTATCCATAACAAACAACCTTATATCTTTATTTACCTGCGGAGCTGCAAGTCCTACGCCCTTGCTGTTGTACGTGGTCTCCCACATATCTTCAATTAATTTATCCAGTTGAGGATAATCAGGTGAAATGTCTTTACAAACCTTTCTTAAAATCGGTGAACCATATGCAACAATCGGAAGAATCATATATACCCTCCAGCTCCCTAAAGGGAGAGTTTAATTTTATAATAAAATGCAAATTTAAGAGTTACAATTTGTAATTCCCCCTTTAGGGGGTTAGGGGGTTTCAGGGTTTGGGGAGGCTAGATATTCCTGTAACATCATCGTAGCCGCAATTTCATCTACCGTTCTTTTATTTTGCCTGTCTTTTTTTTTCATTCCCATTTCAATCATTGCCTGCTTTGCCATTTTAGAAGTGAATCTTTCATCCACCGTTTTTATAGGTATTTGCGGAAATTCTTTCTGAAGTTTTTTTATAGCTTCTTTCACCAACGGTGTGGCATGTGTGTCTGAGTCATCTAAATTTTTTGGCTCCCCGATGATTATCAGTTCCACTTCTTCCTGCAAAAAATATTTTTTTAAAAAAGAGATCAGTTCATTTGAATCAACTGTAGTTAAACCCGTAGCAATTATCTGCAAAGGATCAGTAACGGCAATGCCTGTTCGCTTTCCACCATAATCTATACAAAGAATTCTTGCCATACCCCTAACCCCTAAAGGGGGAATTTTATTTTAGTGATGAATAAATCCAGCAATACAAAGATTGCAAAAATTACAGAAGCAATTCCGTTTGATGTCATGAATGCAAGATTTACTTTACTCAGATCACCAGGTTTTACAAGTGAATGCTGGTAAATAAGCATTCCGCCAAAAACTACAATACCAATCCAATACAGCCAGGTAAAGTGTCCGTACACTCCGGCTGTAATTACACAAGCCAGACTAAGTAAATGTAACAGCTCAGAAAATCTTAATGCTTTAACTTTTCCTAAAACAGCAGGAATAGAATATAAATTATTTCCTTTATCAAATTCCTCATCCTGCATAGCATAAATAATATCAAAACCGCTCACCCAAAATAAAACGGTAAATGAAAACAAAACGGGTAGTAGATCAAACTTACCGGTTACAGCAAGATAAGCCCCGATTGGTGCAAGGCTCAAACCCAGTCCCAGTACCAGGTGGCAAAGCGGCGTAAATCTTTTTGTATAACTGTAAAATAAAATAACAAACAAAGCAACAGGCGAAAGAACGAAACAAATTGGATTGATAAAATAAGTGCATGTGATGAAAGCTGCACAATTAAAAATAACGAACAGCAAAGTATTCTTGCTGGAAATAATTCCACTTGGTATTTCCCGTATGGCAGTTCGTGGATTCAATGCATCAAAATTTTTATCCAGCCAGCGATTGAAAGCCATTGCAGCGCTTCTTGCAAAAACCATACACAGTACAACCAGTAAAAATAATTGCCACCATGGTTTTTGGGTTATAAATTTCGTTTGTGTCAATGCAACAAAAAAACCAATCAAAGCAAAAGGCATTGCAAAAATGGTATGAGAGAATTTTATAAGAGAGAAATAATTTCTAATCTTAGTTTTCACCTTCTAATTTTTAAATCCCATTAATCTTATTAATCCCAAAAATCCCGGTTCTGATAATTTCCCACAAAACAATTCCTGCTGCAACAGAAATGTTTAAAGAATGTTTCATTCCAAACTGAGGTATTTCAATGCATCCATCACATAATGAAATTGTTTCTGTTTCTACGCCGCTTACTTCATTGCCAAATATCAAAGCAACTTTATCTGTATTTGCTTCAGTAAATTTTTCTAAAGAAATACTTTTATTAACCTGCTCAATAGCAAAAATTTTGTATTCATTTTTTCTTAATTCCTCAACAGCATCTTTAGTGCACGGAAAATATTTCCATTCTACCGTTTCTGTAGCGCCAAGAGCAGTCTTATCAATTTCTTTACGGGGAGGCTGAGCTGTGTATCCGCAAATGTAAATGGCTTCAATTAAAAAAGCATCAGCAGTGCGAAACACACTCCCCACATTGTGCATGCTGCGTATATTCTCTAAAACAACTACAACAGGAAATTTTTCTGAACGTTTAAATTCATCAACGGTCTTCCTGTCCAGCTCATCCATGCTAAGTTTCTTCATCTAAAAATCACTTATGGCAAAAGTAATTCAATGAATACAAACCTTTATAGCAACAATTGTAAAACCTTATTTTTGTTCAATAAGTCAATCACCTATTGACCATTGACTTTTGACGATTAATAATATGGCTAAATCAGCAGATACTCCAATGATGCTTCAGCACAATGCCATCAAGGCTAAGTACCCTGATGCTATATTGCTGTTTCGTGTGGGTGATTTTTATGAAACCTTTGGCGCTGATGCTGTAACGGCTTCCAAAGTGCTGGGCATTACTTTAACCAAGCGAAATAATAATTCTCCAACCGCATCCGAACTTGCAGGTTTTCCTCATCATGCACTGGATACGTATTTGCATAAACTGGTGAAAGCAGGGTACCGTGTTGCCATCTGCGACCAGTTGGAAGATCCAAAACTTGCAAAAGGAATTGTAAAGCGTGGAGTGACAGAATTGATAACTCCCGGTGTGGCAACCAATGACAAATTACTGGAACATAACCGGAATAATTTTTTATGTGGTATGCACTTTAATGAGCTCGCCCGCCCGCCCGTGCCGGTACGGACGGGGATGACCGGTTCGGACGGGGAAAAATTTGGACTGGCTTTTTTAGATATTTCTACAGGAGAATTTTTTATTGCGGAAGGCGACAGGGAATATGCAGATAAATTATTGCAGAGTTTTCAGCCGGCAGAAATTGTATTCCAGCGCAACCAGCAAAAATATTTTAAAAATTATTTTGGAAGTAAATTTTATGCCTACACTTTAGATGAGTGGATATTTACGGAAGCCTACGCAAAAGAAAGTTTATTAAAACATTTTGGCACCCAAAGTTTAAAAGGTTTTGGTGTAGAAGATCTGCATGATGGTATTGTTGCCGCAAGCGCTGTACTTCATTATTTAAAAGATACGGAGCATCCAAACCTGCAGCACATAACATCTTTACAAAGAATTGATAAGGCTGATCATTTGTGGATGGATCGTTTTACTATCCGTAATCTCGAACTGCTTGGCGGCGTGGAAGGAAATAATTCTTTGCTTAAAGTTTTAGATAATACGGTTTCTCCGATGGGTGCAAGGTTGCTCAAACGCTGGTTGTTGCTGCCCCTTACCAATATCAATAAAATTGAAGAGCGTTTAGATTTGGTAGAGTCCTTTATCAAATCAGTTGATGTAAGGAACAAAATTTCTCAATCTATTAAACAGTCAGGTGATGTTGAAAGATTGGTTAGCAAGATCTCTTTAAAAAAAATAAATCCCAGGGAAGTTTTACAAATTGCCAAAGGATTGCAGCAGGTGCAATTGATAAAAGCGCTGTGTAATAATTCTGAAAATGAATATTTAAGAAGGTTAGGTGATTCTCTTAATCCATGTCAATACATTGCTGATAAAATTGTAAAAGAGATAATTGAAAATCCTCCTATTGCTACAGCTAAAGGAAATGTAATTGCAATGAATGTGGATGAAAGTTTGGACGAGCTGCGAAATATTGCAACCCATGGTAAAACTTATTTGCTGCAATTGCAGAAAAAGGAAAGTGAGGCTACAGGTATTTCTTCATTGCGGATAGGATTCAACAATGTTTTTGGTTATTACCTCGAAGTAACCAATCTGCATAAATCAAAAGTACCTGCTGAATGGATACGCAAGCAAACACTTACCAACGCAGAAAGATATATCACTCCTGAGTTAAAAGAATATGAAGAAAAAATTACAGGTGCGGAAGAAAAAATTCTCCAGATAGAATTTCAGATTTTTGAAAAGCTTTTACATGAGCTTCAGGATTATATTACTCCCATGCAGGTGAACGGGCATGTAATGGCAGTGCTGGATTGCCTTTGCTGCTTTGCCAACAATGCATTGCAATTCAATTATAAAAAACCTGGTCTGCATGATGGCAATGACCTGGAATTAAAAGAAAGTCGTCATCCTGTTATAGAAAGAAATTTGCCGCAAGGTGAAAGCTATATTCCTAATGATATTTTTTTAGATCCTTCTTCCCTGCAGATAATAATTTTAACCGGACCAAATATGAGTGGTAAGAGCGCCATTCTTCGCCAAACAGCTTTGATAACTTTAATGGCACACATGGGAAGTTTTGTGCCTGCCGATGAAGCAAAAATTCCACTGACAGATAAAATTTTTACAAGGGTTGGCGCCAATGATAACCTTAGCAGTGGCGAAAGCACCTTTATGGTGGAAATGAATGAAACCGCAAGTATCATTAATAATATAACTGCAAAAAGTTTGATCTTATTAGATGAGATTGGACGAGGTACTTCCACATACGATGGTATTTCCATTGCATGGAGTATTGTAGAATTTTTGCATGCTTCTCCTCATGCACCCAAAACTTTATTTGCTACACACTATCATGAATTAAATGAACTGGAAAATAAATTGCCACGTGTAAAAAATTATCACGTTACCAATAAAGAAGCAGGCAATAAAATTATTTTCTTAAGAAAATTAGCTGCCGGCGGAAGTATACACAGCTTTGGAATTCATGTAGCAAAAATGGCTGGTATGCCGCCATCATTAATTCAAAGAGCAAATGAAATTTTAAAGCAGATGGAAACTAAACATGTTGATGATGCTATGGGAGAGAATATAAAAAAACTGTCAACTCCAAAATTGCAGCTTAGTATTTTTGATGCCCATTCACAGGCATTTGAAGAAATAAGGAAAATTTTAGAAGCAGTTGATATCAACCGGCTTACCCCTGTAGAAGCATTGCTGAAACTTCAGGAAGTGAAAAATATGGTTAAGTGATTGATGATTTGGAAGTGCTATAATTCTATTTTCTGATCAATAATGTTTATTTATAATTATACACTAAATAACCCCAAGGTTCCAGGCTAAATACATGTGTACTGCTTATTTTTTCTTTCACGCCCATAAACACATTCATAGGCTGTCCGTAAACACTTTTATCTTTAATCGTAAATCTTTGTGGTTGATTGGAAAGATTTAAGATCACTGTAACTTTATGTCCTTGCTTCTCTCTTAAATATGCAAAAATGGCAACATCATTTGCAGTAATTAATTTTTTATAAGACGCATCTGCATCTAAAGCAGGTGTGCTTTTGCGAAGTTTCAATAAAGTTTTATAGAATGGTGCCATTTCAAATTTACCCGACCACTCTATCGGATCTTTCACAAAAAATTTCAAACGCTTTCTATTGGGAATTTCCTGTCCGCTGTAAATAAGGGGAACACTTTGATACATTGTTTGAGAGAACACTGCAAAAGCTTTATAAGCATCTCCATATTTTTCAAACTCAGTGCCATTCCAGCTATTCTCATCATGATTGGTAGTAAAATATAACCGGAAAGCGTTCTTAGGAAAGATCTCAATATTATGGTTTAACACTGAATCAAAATGAGACAATTTTCTCTTGCCAGAATAAACATCCCCCATCGCCCCCATCACACTCCAGGTATAAGTTTCATCAAAACCTGCAACATGCAATTCAGGCTTTTCACTTTCTGCCAGCATAAAAACATTCTTTGTTTTTTTTAATGACGAAATGCACTGTTTCCAAAAATCTAAAGGTGGTCCATCTGCCACATCACAACGGAAACCATCTATATCACTTTCTTTTATCCAGAATTTCATCACATCGATCATGCTATCCCGCAATTCTCTACTATCATAATTTAATTTACGTGTATCTGTCCAATCAAAAGGCACTACAAAATTTCCATCTTTATCTTTTAAATAAAAATCAGGATGATTTTTTATCCATGGATTATCAGGGGCAGAATGATTGGCTACCCAATCTGTGATCACCTTAAAACCCATGCTGTGTGCATGTTTTACCAATACTTTCCAGTCTGTCATTGTACCAAATTCTTCATTCACAGCTTTGTAATTTCTTACGGCATAATAACTCCCAAGGTCAGACTCAGACGTTTTTCTACCTTCAATACCAATTGGAGTTATCGGCATGAACCACAAAATTTCAACTCCCATATTTTTTAATCTGGGGAGATGTTTTTCAAAATCTTTAATGGAACCGGAAGGCGAGTACTGACGAAGATTTACCTCGTAAATATTGCTTTGTATACTCCATGCAGGATGAGATGTATATTGTGCAATACTTATGTAGAAGAATAAGCTACATACGCAATGCAGGAGTAATTGTTTAAGTTTCATTTTCATGAAAATAATTTTGATTGAAGTTGACAGAAAAAAATAAATAATCTTTCCCATTCAATGCCTTTGTTATTAAACCAAAATTATGCTTAAAGGTTTACCCTTTTATATTCCCTTGCTTTTTATTTTTACAACGCTTATTACTTTTTTATTTTTTATTGCTGCTGTTAAAAAAAATAATTACGCAGTTGTTGGTGTTTTCCCACTGCTGTCCTGAGTTTGCAACTCAGGACTTCCTTGTAGTTTATAAGTCCGTAGTCACAGACTCACAAGAACAATATTTTTATTTAAAATAACAAAGAAAACAAACAGAGCAAAGATTATGGAGAATGTCCTGAGTTACAAACTCAGGACATCAATACTTTTATTATTGTAAAATACTAAGGATAGCTGGGGTTACCGGGTTCCGTAGCTTGTAAATTTATATGCGAACCCAATTCCGATTACCTCTTTAAATTGAGTTCCCGGTCCAACATGATCCACTGTTACGCCGTCACTTTTATAAAATGTAAGTTTGGTTTTATCATCATAAAGTAATTGCGCTGATAGGCTTGCGGAAATGAATTTACTTACTTTAAGACCAAGAAGCATTTGCCAGTTCACTTCAATATTTTGAGGCTTATCTAAGTAATTACTATACAGATCGAGGGAGGTCTTTAAATTGATGTTGGCACTAATATCCTTATTGTAGATCGCTTTTAACAAAGCCCCTAGCTCGGTTTTTACCTTTTTACCCGGATCTACTCCAAAGGCTCCTTTATCTGAAAGCGCTTTATCTTCTACAAAAATAAACCGCACGGAAGCGGGAGAAAGGAAGAGTGAAAAATTCTTACCCGGCTTGTAATCCATACCAGGCCCGAGGGTAATATAGGCAGGTGCAAAGAATTTAGAAATGACAACAGAGTCGTTGGGATAATTGTAACCGGCTGCAAACTGGCTTCTGAAATTGGCATAAACAGAATAGTACCAATATTTGGAAGCCTGCCTGCCGAATTTAGAAGTCAGATCAATTTTGTCATCGCTTTTAATTAAGCGGGCATCCCTGCCCTGCATAAGAAACCCATATCCCAGGTCAATATAGTTATCCCATACATTTTTGCCTCTTTTGTAGCCGGCAAAGTAATTTACTATCGCATTCCCTGCAACAGAGTTTTGCCCTCCTGCCGCCCAATTTGTAAATGATACCTGGCTAAGATTAAGCGAGAGTAATCCGCTTTTTCTCCAGACTGTGTCTTTTTGTGCATTAGCAATCAACGCTGTCGGGAGAATGAATGATGCTAGTAATATTGTTTTCATAGTTTTGATTTTAATGGTAATTGGTCATGGAACATTGGCGAAAAGAGTGCCAATATCAACTGGAATAAAAACTAGTCTAAAATTTCCTTCTCCGCAATGTCTCACTGCTGTCCTGAGTTTGCAACTCAGGACTTCCTTTATTCAATTGTAGTTTATAAGTCGGTAGTCACAGACTTACAACAACAATATTTTTATTTAAAATAACAAAGAAAACAAACAGAGCAAAGATTATGGAGAATGTCCTGAGTTACAAACTCAGGACAGTAATACTTTTATTATTGTAAAATACTAAGGATAGCTGGGGGTTGCCTGCAGTTAATTGTCAAACTGCTTCCTTGAATAAATTCTTTTGTCAAGGTCAACCGTTACAGTATAGCAATTTTCGTTAGTTATTGAAAGCACATTCTTATTAATGAACTCTGCATAAATATTCCAGTCAGTAAAACAGTTGTAGAGCCAAATGGGAATTTGCTTTCTATGTTTTTTATCGAAAGCATAAACACCGTGTCGCCACATAACAATTATTTTATAGTCAGCATTTTGAAATATTACATCACCATTATCAGTTGTGTCTTTACCAATATACTCGTCAATCAACCCTTTGTCATAAGATGTAAGATGAATTGGTTCTTCGTAAGCATATTCTCTTGTTTCAATGTTGGGATTATCAATTAGCCACTTCTTTTTAAAATTAGCAACATTATTAATATCATAATCCGCAGCGGTCTTTTTATAAATATATTTTGATTGTTGAGACCTTGTTTCCTGAAACTTCTTCAATTCACCATTTTGTTTCAACAAATCATCATAGCCAAATTCACCTGAAACAACATTTTCTTCTACTTCTTCGCCATCATAACCTAAGGAATAATCATGTAAATCGTTTAAGTCAATTAGATGGAATTCAATTGAAGCCAAGCCTTCCGTCAACCTGCCAGGCATGTAATGCTTTGCAGTGAATAAAATATAATTTTGATTTTTAATTTTCTCAATCCTGAAACTATCAAGAATATTTACCTGTAATTCATTACCAATGGTGTCTTCCCTGTGAGTTTGCCAATTATTGTTTATGCTTACAATTCGTGTAATAATGTAGTTTGTGAGTGGGTTACTATAAGGTCTAATCCCTATGATGAAGTCTCTGTCCAAACTATCTTTAAATGCACTAACAAAAACAGGCTTTGCCACAAGAATATTCATATAAACCTTCTGTGCACTGTCCGCAGAAATTGCTTGATTGATATTAGAAGTCCCATTATTGCATGAAGTAAAAAAAGTAACAGCAAGAAGGAAAATAAGCAGTCTCATAAATGTGTGATTGAATAAAGATTAAGATTACAAAAAATTTGTTTTTTATACCAATTATTCCACGTCGGAAATACATGGTGTCCGATAAGAATAAGGTTATTTGAATACTCCTTTTCCAGCTTGTTTAATCTGTCATCGTTTGAAGGTGTAAAGCTATCAAGTAGAACACAAAAGAATTTTTCTGAAGCTATATTCAATCGTCTTAGCTTTTCAATATCTGCTTTATAGGCTTCAATTGTGTCTCTCAATTTCAATTCTATAAGCACATAAGTGTCTGCTGTTTTAAAAATAATATCAGTTGGACCACCA
>CABDZC010000035.1_pt1 | contig 25883 bp, 20 predicted proteins | sample 3132071 | NCBI WGS metagenome assembly CABDZC01 (sample SAMEA5534339, study PRJEB31848) | metagenome | biome: tundra; feature: field; material: soil | place: USA | collected 2013-05 | depth 0.45 m | reverse complement strand
TTATGCGTATCTGCAAACCTTTTTAATTCAGGAGCCATCATTTTGCAGGGACCGCACCACTCAGCAAAAAAGTCTACCAGTACAGGCTTATCACCGTTTAATATTTTATTGAAAGTTTCCATATAGCTGATATTTAAAAATTAAATTGTGCCAAAAGATTATAATTTTAAAGCATCAAATAATCTTCCAAAATTCTACCTTTTTCCTTGTATAATTATAAATTAATTACCTTACCTTTGCCCTCCGAAAAAAAAGGAGATTATATGTCCAGAGTATGTCAGGTTACAGGTAAAAGACCTATTACAGGTAACAAAGTTTCTCATTCTAATATAAAAACAAAGAGAAGGTTTTTACCTAATCTGCAAACCAAGCGCTTTTTTTTAGCGGAGGAAGACAAATGGGTAACCTTAAAATTATCTACTGAAGGCATTCGTACAATAGCAAAAAACGGTTTATATAGTGTGGTTAAGGAAATGAGGAAGAACGGTTCCAAGATCTAATTTTTAAAAATTATTAATATGGCTAAGAAAGGAAACAGGGTTCAGGTAATTATGGAATGCACAGAGCATAAGACTTCGGGTCTTCCGGGCACAAGCCGTTATATTACCACAAAAAATAAGAAGAATACCCCTGAGCGTTTGGAGTTGAAAAAATTCAATCCAACATTAAAAAAAGTTACTGTTCATAAAGAAATTAAATAACAATGGCAAAATCAGCTAAAACAGCGATAAAAACAAAAGATCAAAAAGCTGCAACAGAAGCAAAGAACTGGACAAAAGTTGTACGCACTGTCCGCAGCCCTAAAACAGGCTCCTATACTTTTAAAGAAAGTATCGTGCATAAGGACAAAATAAAAGATTTTTTGAAAAGCTAATCGTTGCAGTAAAAATTATTTATAAAGCTGTCCGCCTGAGGTGGATGGCTTTATTTGTTTTAACCCTAAATCCCTAAAGGGACTTCCGGAAAATGATTCTAAATTTATACACTCTTATTTTTAAAAATTCTTAAAACAAAATCCCCCTTTAGGGGGTAAGGGGGTATGGGAATATTTGATAAGCTTTTAGGCAAAAAGCAACAAAAGGAAACTTTAGATGAGGGATTGCAAAAAACCAAAACCGGTTTTTTTGACAAAATAACAAAAGCTATTGCCGGTAAAAGCACTGTTGATGAAGAAGTGCTGGATAATTTAGAAGATGCTTTGGTTAGCGCTGATGTTGGTGTTGATACAACCATTAAAATAATTGATAAAATAGAAGCAAGGGTTGCCCGGGATAAGTATATAAATACAGCAGAACTAAATTCTATTTTAAAAGAAGAAATACAATCTCTTTTAGTTGATTCTCCTAATGATACTTCTTACGAAAATTACGAATTGCCATTCGGTCATAAACCCCATATAATTTTAGTGGTTGGGGTAAATGGCGTTGGAAAAACTACCACTATCGGTAAACTGGCTCATAATTTTTCACAAGCCGGCAAATCTGTTTTATTAGGTGCTGCAGATACTTTTCGGGCAGCAGCAGTTGACCAGCTAACTATCTGGAGTGAGAGAGCGAATGTGCCGATTGTAAAACATGGAATGGGCGCTGACCCCAGCGCTGTTGCTTTTGATGCAATACAAAGCGGCATTGCTAAAAATGTAGATGTTATTTTAATTGACACTGCAGGTCGTCTTCATAATAAAGCACATTTAATGGAAGAGCTTAGTAAAATAAAAAGATCAATAAAAAAAGTAATGCCTGATGCTCCGCATGAAGTGATACTGGTTTTAGATGGCAGTACCGGTCAAAATGCTTTGGAACAGGCTAAACATTTTACAGCGGCTACAGAAGTTACAGCGCTTGCAATAACCAAGTTGGATGGAACGGCAAAAGGCGGAGTGGTATTGGCTATTGCTGATCAATTTAAAATACCTGTGAAGTTTATTGGCGTTGGTGAAAAGGCGACTGATCTTTTAGTGTTTGATAAAAAAGATTTTGTAGATACACTGTTTGATACAGAAAAAAAATAAGCAGGCAATTAATTGTTGATGCGTTTATTTTCATCCTCCAAACCGGTTTTATGATGGTTAGCTTTTACCTGGTTGTTTCCAAAACGATAAGTAAAATTAATTCGCAACTGGGTGCTTTCACCTCTTCCGCTAATATCTAAATAAGCCCCTCCAAAATCACTTATACCCCTGAATTTTTGCGTTTTAAAAATATCTGTATAGCTGATTTTAATATTCCCTTTTTTCTTAAATAGAACTTTTTGTAATCCTGCATCTACATTGTAAAAAGGATCTGTTTTAAAAGTAGCTCCCCAGATAGTTGGTGAATTATAAAAACCTGAAAGCTCAAAGATCAAACCTTCAGTTAAAGTAAAAGTTTGCTGGGCAAAAAAGTTATAAGCGAAAATATTAAGATCAATTTTTTTATTCTGACCAAAATCTGCTTTATAAAATGAGTTGTATGCGTTTACTGTAAAAAATGTATTCCACCATTTGGTTATGGCAAATGGTGCGCTAAAATTAAAATTGAAAATATCCTGGCTTGCAAGATTTTTCACTGTTCTGAACACCCTGTTTATTTCAGTTGTATCAATGATGTTAGTGCGAAAATCTTTTATATGGCTATAGCTAAGAGTTGTATTAAAATGTGATTTGTAGGTATGTGTAAATTCAAAAATATTGGTGTATTGAGGTCTTAAAAATGCATTTCCTTTTTGATATGTCAGTTCATCTATTCTATCCTCAAATGGATTCAGGTCTGAATAATTAGGTCTGTCAATTCTTCTGCTATAACTAAAGTTGAAAGAATTTTTTTCGTTAGGCGTAAGTGTTAGCGCAGCGCTTGGGAAAAAGTCAACATAATTTCGTTTTACAGTATCATCAGGTTGTGGATGGTTGCTGATAAGATCTCCTTCACTGATTGTATTTTCCATTCGCACCCCTGCTCTCATGCTCCATTTTTTTCCTAACGGGTTTGTGAAATTTATATAACCGGCATTTACATTTTCCGTATAATTAAATTTATTACTACGTGACGAATCCATAATATTCACTCCTGATATTACATTGAAGAAGTCAAAAATATTTTTTGTTTTTACGTTTGAATATTTTGCGCCAACTTCTAATTTCCCTTTATTTACCGGTGTTTCATAATCAATTTTAAAAGTCTCAATGTCAATATCAGTTGGTGTACTATTTCGATATATTTTTTCATCCAGTAAAACCCCCGAAGGAGTTCTGTAAAAATTGGGCTGTAAGCTATTGGCTTTACTCCTGAATCTTCCCATATCTCCGTCTATCATTAATTCTGTTCCTTTACTGTTTGCATAGCGATAGTTTATATTATAATTCAAATTAGATCTTTCAACATTTTGCACTCCGCTTGAATATAATATTTTTTGTGGCGCCGCAGAACCATTTTTCATAATTAAAGTATAGCCATCTACATTTGAATAAGTAACGGTATTAAAATTTCCGTTCACAATAAATCCAATTGTGTTTTTTGCATTAATAAAAAAATCCATTCCGGTTTTAAAATTATGAATATGGGGATCACTATAATTTATTGTATGCTGATCATAGATAGTATCATTTTGGATACGGTATAAATTTTGAAACGTTCTTCTCTGCCCAAAGTTGTTGCTGTAATTTCCAAATATGTTTATTGTTTTATCCCTGTGATTAATATTAAAAGAACTATTTGCTTTTGGACTATGGGCAAATGCCATTCCTGCAGTAATACTTTCATTTGTTCCAAAATTTTTATTCTTTTTTAAACGCAGATCAATAATGCCTGCATTGCCCGAGGCATCATATTTTGCAGAAGGATTGCTTATCATTTCAATAGACTCCAGATCAGCAGAATTTATTGAGCGAAGAAATTCCGAAAGATCCTTTCCGCCAATTTGAGAGAGTTTGCCATCGATATAAATACGAACACCATTTTTTCCTTTTAAAGAAATATTATCATCCTTATCAATAGTTACTCCTGGTGACTTTTGCAATAGTTCAAAAGCATTGCTGCCGGCTGCATTTATACTTCCTTCTACATTAAAAATTATTTTATCTGCAGTTACCTCTATCATGGGTTTTTTAGTCTGCACATTTACATCTGTTAGTTTGGTGTGATCAGTTGATAATGTGATCGGCGCTAAAAAATAGGATTGTGCTTCCTTTAATTCAAAACTTTTTGAACCACCTTTTTTGTATCCAACTGATGTTACAGTAAGGAAATACCTTCCCGGCTTTAGCCCCTGCATTTCAAATTCCCCGTTATTAGATGTAATAGCAACCTTGTTTAAACTGCTATCTTTTGAAGTAAATAAAGCAACGCTTGCTGATGGTGTAGTAACACCCTTATCATCAATGATCTTTCCTGAAATGGAAGCTGAGTTGTTTTGAGCAATGCAGTTACCTTTTACCAGTAAAAAGATTATAAGCGCAGTTAGGAGCTTTTTCATTCTGATTTTTTCAGCGTCAGCCAATTTTAAAAATATGCAAAAACTCTAAGACAGAAATAAAATATCCGAAAATGTTTTAAATCACTGTAAAATAGACTATAATTTTAGCAAATTCCAATGCCTGTATCTGCTTACCTTTGCCGCCATTACAATGAAAACAAAAAATTTAGGGAGAGATAAGGTTAATATTATTACACTCGGCTGCAGTAAAAACCTGGTGGATAGCGAAGTACTTAGCGGACAATTGACCGCAAGCGACTATGATGTTGTTCATGAAAACAAAAAGAGAGACCACAATATTGTAATTGTAAATACCTGCGGATTTATTGATAAAGCAAAGGAAGAAAGCGTAAATACTATTTTACAACAAGTTGAATTAAAGCGTCGTGGTAAATTAGATAAAGTTTATGTTACCGGTTGCTTAAGTGAACGCTATAAAAATAATCTTGAAGAAGAAATACCTGATGTGGATGCTTACTTTGGCACTATGGAATTGCCTTTTCTCCTTAAAAAATTTGATGTTGATTACAGGACAGAATTAGTTGGTGAAAGATTCCTGAGTACGCCAAACCATTATGCCTATCTTAAAATAAGCGAAGGTTGTAACAGAACCTGTTCGTTTTGTGCAATACCATTAATGAGAGGACAGCATGTAAGCCGTACAATGGAATCTTTAGTTGATGAGGCAAAAAGATTAGTGGAGAGAGGTGTAAAAGAAATTATGCTGATCGCACAGGAACTTACTTACTATGGTTTGGATATTTATAAGAAAAGAGAGTTGCCAAAATTATTACACGCTTTAGCTGATATTCCCGGTCTTGAGTGGATACGGTTGCATTATGCATATCCTTCTAAATTTCCGATGGAGATAATTGATGTGATGAAAGAGAGGAAAAATATCTGTAATTATCTTGATATGCCCATGCAGCATGCCAGCAATCGCATGCTCAAGGCAATGAAGCGGCAAATCACCAGGGAAGAAATGGAAGATATTATTGGTGAGATAAAAAATAAGATCCCCGGTATTTGTTTACGCACAACACTTATAAGTGGCTTCCCTGAAGAAACGAAAGATGATGTGGAGGAATTAAAATCATTTCTTACAAAAATACAATTCGACAGGGTAGGCATATTTTCTTATTCTCATGAAGAAGGCACATCTGCATTTAATTTACCGGATAATATTCCTGAAGAGGAAAAACAGAGAAGAGCAGAGGAGATAATGGAAGTGCAGCAGGAGATATCTTATCAAAAGAATCTGCAAAAGGTTGGTAAAACATTTAAAGTTATAGTTGATAAAAAGGAGGCAGGCAGATATTTGGGGCGTACAGAATTTGACAGTGTGGAGGTAGATAATGAAGTGATAATAAGCAGCGACAAAAAATTACTACCCGGCGATTTTGTAAATGTAAAAATTACCAATGCTTATGATTATGATCTGGAAGGAGAAGTAGTCTGTCTGAACCGGGATTTATTGGATTAATGGGATTAACAGGAAATAGTGCTTATACTTTTTGCATCTTATTATCTTTGCGTCTTTGCGTGATAAACAAAAATACATTGTCAAACTCTTTTTCAGCAACATATATTCCTTACGAACAAACCGGCTACTTTTCTAAAATAGTAACAGATTATCTTTCTCAAAATAATTCACTTCAAAATTTTTATCAGCATCCGGCCAATTTACAGGGAATAAAAGATACTATCACTTCAAGAAAAAAATTCAGTACAAACAGGAAACTATTAGTTGAGCAATTAGAGCAGCAATATCTCGCAGTTAAAACTTCCGATAAAGTAAAGCATAACATCACCGCATTAAAGGATGAGAATACTTTTACCATTTGCACCGCACATCAGCCTAATATTTTTACCGGACATCTTTATTTTATTTATAAGATAATTCATGCAATAAAATTAGCGGATACACTTAACCGTGATCTACCGGAAAATAAATTTGTTCCGGTGTTTTATGTTGGCAGCGAAGACGCCGATCTGGAAGAATTAGGAGAAGTTTTCATCAATGGTGAAAAATATGAATGGCATACTAAACAAACCGGCGCTGTTGGCAGAATGAAGGTAGATGATGAGCTATTGAAAATTCTTAAAAAAATAAAAGGTCAACTTGTTGTAGAATCATTTGGAAAGGAAGTTATTGAACTGGTGCAGGAATGTTATGTGAAAGGCAGAACGATACAGGACGCATGTTTCTGTTTAGTGAATAAATTATTTGCAGATCATGGATTAATTGTTTTGTTGCCTGATAATACTAAATTAAAAAAAGAAATGGTCCCGGTTTTTGAAGATGATATTTTCCTGAATACTCCATCTGAAATCGTTAATACAACTTCAGAGCAATTAGCAGAGCATTATAAAGTTCAGGCTTACCCAAGAGAGATAAATCTTTTTTATTTAAAAGATAATATCCGCAACAGAATTGTTCAGCAAAAAGATATTTATAAAATTCAGGATACCGGTATACAGTTTACAAAAGAAGAATTAAAGAATGCATTAACGCAGCATCCGGAAAGATTTAGTCCGAATGTTATTTTGAGGGCGCTATACCAGGAAACAATCCTGCCAAATGTTGTATTTATTGGTGGCGGTGGTGAGCTTGCGTATTGGCTTGAATTAAAAGATCTTTTTCAACATTATAATATTCCTTACCCTGTTTTAATTTTAAGAAATTCTTTTTTATTAATTAATGAAAAAATAAATTCGCTTATTCAAAAACTCTCACTTACTTCTCAGGATATTTTTAAATCTGATAATGAACTGATAAAAAACATTGTTACAAAAAATACTACACATCAATTAAGTTTAGCAAACGAAAAGCAACAAATCGGATCCGTTTACCGGGAAATGAAAATCTCTGTAAAAGAAATTGATACAACATTAGGGAAACATGTAGATGCTTTACGGGTAAAGCTTTTTAAGACTTTGGATAATTTAGAAATTAAACTGCTTAAGGCAGAAAAAATAAAATTTGAATCGCAGCAAAGGCAGATCAAAAAAATAAGATCAAATTTATTTCCCAATAACGGACTGCAGGAAAGAGTTGAAAATTTCATGCCTTTTTATGCAAAGTGGGGGAAAGAATTTATCAAAGTTATTTATGATAATTCCTTAAACTTTGAACAGCAATTTTGTATTATTAAAGAAGAAGAATAACACTCTTCATTGCGAGCGGAGCGAAGCAATCTCATATTAAATTAGAAGAAAAAAAATATTCTCAATTTCTCCAGTTGAAACAAAATTGTCATATGTGTAATATAAGATTGCTCGTCGTTCCTTCTCGCAAAGATGAACGGTAAACTATTATTGATCAAAACCATTTGACCAATCATCTTTTATTTTTTTTATTTTGCCCATTACATCTTCCTGCATATCTTTTTTAAAAAGCAATAATTTTTCAGAGAGAACTTCATCTGATATGGCTAATATTTCAACCGCCAATATGCCTGCATTTTTTGCAGCATCAAGCGCTACAGTGGCAACAGGCACTCCATTTGGCATTTGTAAAATTGATAGAACAGAATCCCATCCATCAATGGAATTGGAAGATTTTATTGGAACACCAATAACAGGTAAGGTAGTAAGTGATGCGATCATGCCGGGCAAATGCGCAGCGCCGCCTGCTCCGGCAATAATAACTTTTAATCCTCTTTGCTTTGCAGTAGTTGCATAATCCACCATACGCAATGGCGTACGATGCGCTGATACAATCGTAAGCTCAAACTTTACATCAAATTTTTCTAAAAGTTTTGCAGCAGCATCCATAATTTTCAGGTCGCTGTCACTGCCCATAATAATTCCAACTTGTATTGGCATATACAAATGTAACTTGTTTAATTAAAATATTTTTGTAACCGAACCTGCCTGTCGGCAGGTAGGCAAAATTTCTAATGCAAAGATAAAATTTCAGGCATTATCATTGCTTACCGGTAAAGATTAATATTTTTACTGTTCATAAACGGCATGATGAAACATACATTTCTATTTGCAATCACTATATTTTTTTTTATTCCATTCAAAGGGTTAACTCAAAATTCACAGGATTCCGTTCTGCAAAATGCTACACTTTATAATTGCATACAATATGCGCTAAAGCATCAACCCATTATTCAGCAATCATTGATTGATGAAAAAATTACGAAAGAAACCATCAGAACAAAACTGGCAGACTGGTATCCTCAACTAAACCTGAATGCGAACTATCAAAATTATATTCAATTACCAACCTCTTATTTTGGCGGTAATTATGTTAATAACGGAACGCATAATATTGCTGGCATTAATTTTACCGCTACACAAAATATTTTTAACAGGGATGTGTTGCTTGCAAGCAGAACTGCCCCTGATGTTAGAAGAGAAATAAGACAAATAACAGACAGCAACAGAATAAGCATTGCAGCCGAAGTAGGTAAAACTTTTTATGATGTGCTGCTAACACAAAAACAAATAGATGTTCTGGATGAAGATATTGTTCGATTGAACAGAAGTCTGAAAGATGCGTATAATCAATACCAGGGCGGCATTGTTGATAAAACTGATTACAAGCGTGCCACCATTTCCTTAAACAATGCAAAAGCCCAACGTAAACAGGGGGAGGGTTTATTAACTGCAAAATATTTTTTTCTGAAACAATTAATGGGCTACCCCGATAGTGCTTACCTGCAATTGCAATACGACAGCACACAACTGGAAATAGATGCTCAATTGGATACCCTGCAGCAAATTAATTACGATAACAGAATTGAATACAAATTATTGCAAACACAAAAACGTTTGCAACAGTATAACCTGAAATATTATAAATGGGGTTTTTTGCCAGTAGTATCTGCGTATGGCAGTTACAACATTAATTATTTTAATAATAATTTTGGGAAATTGTACAATCAGTCGTTCCCAAATTCAGACATTGGTTTACAACTTTCGTTTTCTATTTTCCAGGGATTTAAAAGGATTCACCAGACAAGGGCTGCCGAATTACAGATTGAAAACGTTGATTGGAGAATTATATTTTTAAAAAGCAGAATAGTCTCGGAATACGCACAGGCATTGGCTTTGTATAAAGGTAACCTTGCCAATTATGATGCGTTGAAAGAAAATGTGCAATTGGCAAATGATGTTTACAATGTTATCAGGCTGCAATACCAGCAGGGTATTAAAACTTATCTTGATGTAATTATTGCTGAAAGCGACTTGCGGACATCGCAATTAAATTATTATGCTGCATTGTACCAATTATTGCAAAGCAAGATTGATGTGCAAAAAGCATTGGGAACTATTCAATATTAAAAAATGGTGAGTAGTAAATAGTGAGGAATATTCTGTAAAACAAAAATCAAATTTTAAATATCGAAAGATAAATTTCTGACATGAAAAATAGAACTCTTCAATTGTTTATTGTTTTTAGCTGTGCGTTTATAATCTTTTCCTGTAGTGAAAAGAAAAAAGATGAAAAACAAAAACCACCACCAACCGTTGTAAATGTGTACCAGGTAAAAAAAGAAAGCGCTGTGTATTATGATGAATATCCGGCAACCGTAGCTGCTCTTAACCAGGTTGATCTAAGAGCCCAGGTTACCGGATATATTACAGGAATTTTTTTTACAGACGGGCAGCATGTACGTAAAGGGCAAAAATTATATGATATTGACCGGCAGCAATTCCAGGCTAATTACGACCAGTCTGTTGCTAATTTAAATGTATCAAAAGCTAATTTAGCAAAGGCACAACAGGATGCGGACCGCTACAATGATTTGTTGAAACAGGATGCCATTGCGAAACAGGTTTATGACCATGCAATGGCTGATTTGCAAAGCGCTAAAATGCAGGTGGAGGCTGCAAAATCAAATGTTAGAAATGTGCAGACAACTGTAAAATATTCTGCTATCTATGCTTCATTTGCAGGAACCATTGGCATATCGCAGGTAAAAATGGGAGCGCTGGTTACAGCCAATCAAACTTTATTAAATACTATTTCATCTGAAGACCCGATGGCGGTAGATATTGCAGTGGATCAAAAAGAAATTCCACGCTTTATACAACTGCAGCAAAATCCTTCCATTGTTAAAGATTCAGTTTTCACTTTGCGATTACCGGATAATTCCATTTATCCGCAAACAGGAAAAGTGAGTTTTATTGACCGTGCTGTTGATCCGCAAACAGGAACTATTAAAGCAAGATTGGTGTTTGCCAATCCAAAAAATATTTTAAAAGCCGGCATGAATACAAATGTTCGGATAAAAAATAATAATACCGACAGCTTATTCATGCTTATTCCTTACAAAGCGGTTACTGAGCAGATGGGAGAATATTTTGTATTTGTGGTGAATGACAGCAGCAAAGCCATTCAACATAAAATATTATTAGGAACTATAATTAATGATAAGGTAATTGTAAAACAAGGATTGAATGAAGGTGATAAAATTGTAACGGATGGTGCTCAAAAATTAAAAGACAGTACCACTGTACAAATTGGATCGCCGAAGAAACAATAAAAAAGTTTAGTAAAGAACTGAACTTTTAAGTGTGCGACGTTCGCTCGGATGAATCCATTCGGACGGGCAACAGAAGCCTGATTGAAATTCAAAAGCCCGGTACAAAAAAATATGATTGAAAATAAAGTAAGAACGAATTTATGATTGCAGATACTTTTATAAGACGTCCTGTTACCGCCATTGTTGTATCGGTAGTAATATTGTTGCTCGGTATTCTGGCAATTAATAATTTGCCTGTTGGTCAATACCCTGAAATTAGTCCAGCGGCAGTGCAAATTACCAGCACATTTAGTGGTGCTGATGCGCAAACTGTAGAGCAAACAGTTACCACTCCAATAGAAACACAGGTAAATGGCACGCCGGGCATGGCTTACATGCAAAGCAACAGCACTTCCAGCGGGCAAACTACTATTACAGTTACCTATAACGTAGGCGCAGACGTTACTTCCGGTGCATTGGATATTCAAAACCGGGTAGGCATTGCCACACCTTCATTGCCAAACGATGTTAAGCAATTAGGTATTACCACACGCAAACGCAATCCGAGTATTTTAATGCTGGTAGCTATGTACTCTCCCAATGGTTCTCATGCTGTAACTTTTCTTGATAATTATACCAACATTTTTGTAAAGAATGCTTTGCTGCGTGTAAAAGGTGTGGGAGATGTTTTTACAAGAGCTGATGATTTCAGTATGCGTATCTGGCTGCAGCCTGATAAATTAGCTCAATTAGGATTAACGGCTAATGATGTAATTAATGCCTTGCAGGAACAAAATATACAAATTGCGGCAGGCTCTGTTGGCGCACCTCCGCAGCAAAATGTTCAGGCATTTGAATACTCAGTTATTACCAACAGCCGCCTGAATACACAGGCTCAATTTGATAGTATTATTGTAAGAACACAGCCTGGTAGCGGGTCTATTGTTTATTTAAAAGATGTTGCCCGTACACAGCTTGGTAAATTCAGCTATGCCAGCAATTCTTTTGTAGATGAGAAAAGAGCTTCTTATTTATTGATATACCAGGCTCCGGGAAGCAATGCATTGGAAACTGCGGATGGCGTGTATAAAGCAATGGATGAATTAAAAAAATCTTTTCCTAAAGATGTTGATTATGTAGTTCCTTTCGAATCTGTATCGGTTGTAAAAGTTTCAATTCATGAAGTGGTAAAAACTTTGCTGCTGGCATTGGGATTGGTTACGCTTGTAGTGTTCCTGTTTCTGCAAGACTGGCGTTCTACCTTAATTCCTATTTTGGCTATTCCTGTTTCTATCATCGGCACGTTTGCTGTATTTACTTTACTTGGCTTTACAATAAATACATTAACCATGTTTGGTTTTGTATTGGCAATTGGTATTGTAGTGGATGATGCGATTATTGTGGTAGAAGCAGTGCAGCATTATATTGATGATAAAAAATTATCTGCCAAAGAAGCTACCATTAATGCAATGAAAGATATGTCCGGTCCGGTGGTAGCCATTGCATTAGTATTGGCTGCAGTGTTCGTTCCTGTTGGTTTTGTTCCCGGTATTGTAGGTAGATTGTATCAGCAGTTTGCCATCACCATTGCTATATCAGTTCTTATTTCTGCATTTGTTGCATTGTCACTTACACCGGCACTATGTTCACTAATGTTGAGGCCATCGCATCTTACCAATACATCAAAAGGATTAAATAAATTCTTTTTTAAATTCAACAAATGGTTTGCCGGAGAAACAGAAAAATACACACGTGGTGTAAAATGGATAATCAAAAAATCAGTATTTGCTTTAATCATATTACTGTGCATTTTTATCGGCACATTTTTTTTATTTAAGTCGAAGCCCACAGGTTTTATTCCTACAGAAGATGAAGGCCGCTTGTTAATCACTTACGAATTGCCGGAAGCATCTTCCACTTCACGAAGTTTGGTAACATTGAATACAATAATGGATAGCATTAAAACCATTCCTGCAGTGGGCCACTATGCCGCACTCGGTGGTTTGAATGTAGTAACATCCGCATCAAAATCAAACAGCGGTACTATTTTTTGCCAGTTAAAACCGTGGGATGAAAGAACAGATAAATCAGCGCAAATACAAGCTGTTATTGCAGAAATGCAAAAACGTTTTGCAGGTATTAAAGAAGCGAATGTTGTTGTAATTCAACCGCCTGCTATTCCGGGGTTAGGGCAAACTGCGGGCTTTACTTTTGAACTAGAGCAGCGTGAAAGCAATGATGATATTAAGGCATTTGAAAAAGTAGTAAATAATTTTATTGCAGAGGTAAATAAACGTCCGGAAATAGCAAGAGCATTTTCTTTTTTCACTGCAAGGACACCCGGTTACGAAGTAGATGTTGACAGGGAAAAATGCAAGCGGCTTGGCGTTTCTCTTTCTGATGTATATAATACCATCCAAACTTTTTTAGGCAGCAGGTATGTGAATGATTTCACTATTTACGGAAGAAATTTTCACGTCGTAGCGCAAGCAGATACTTTATATCGAAATGATATAAAAAATATGAATCAATATTATGTAAAGAATCAGGCTGGAGAATTATTACCATTAAGCACACTCATTACTTACAAAATAGTCGAAAGCGCTCCTGTAATTTCTCATTTTAATTTGTTCCGGTCTGCTGAAATAAATGGTACGCCTAAACAAGGCTACAGCAGCGGCCAGGCAATTGATGTATTAAAAGATGTTGCTGCAAAAAATTTACCTGCAGGCTACGGTTATGAATTTGCAGGGTTAAGCAAACAGGAGATTGAAGCCGGCAGCAGCAGCATTTACATTTTTGCATTATCAATTCTGTTTGTGTTTTTATTTTTAAGCGCATTGTATGAAAGCTGGTCTGTTCCGTTTTCAGTTTTATTCGCTGTGCCTATTGGCGCTTTTGGGGCAATCCTTACATTAACTTTTATTCCCCGATTAAGTAACAGCATATATGCACAAATTGGTTTGGTAGCATTAATTGGTTTGGCAGCCAAGAATGCAATATTGATCGTGGAATTTGCCAAGGAACGTGTTGATAACGGTATGGAATTAATTCAATCAACACTGCAAGCAGTGAAGCTGCGTTTGCGACCTATTTTAATGACTTCTCTTGCATTTATATTTGGCGTATTACCATTGGTATTTGCAACAGGCGCCGGAGCCATAGCCCGCTCAACCATTGGCTGGACTGTGTTTGGCGGAATGATCGCAGCTACATCGCTTGCCATTTTTATTGTACCTGTTTTATTTGTAACCATAACTCGGCTGGCTTACGGTAAAAAGAAATTAGCTGCGCTTAAACAGCAGGCTAACAAAACACAACCTCCAGAGATACCTGTTGCAGACGATCAAAAATTAATTGATCTGCATGAAGATGAACCTAAGCCGTTACCGCCGCCAGCGGAAGAGGCAAATAAGGAATAAGGAATTTTAAATAAGAAATAAGGAAGTTATGGAGAATAAAAAGTTTGATCTTGAAGATAGGTTAATAAAGTTTGCATGCATGTGTCTTGATGTTTGTGATCTTTTGCCCAATACCAAAACAGGACAAAACTTAAAATATCAACTATCAAAAAGCTCAACTTTCTTATTCCTTATTTTTTATTTCATGAAATACTTATTTTACCAACTGCCCCGAAAGCCTCATCAATTCAGTTTCCGAAACCTTTGCATTGTATCTTGCCTGAATTAAACGATTATATGCATCCTGCAGGCTTTGCTGCGCTGCTTTTAATTGTAATAAAGTAGCAGCGCTTAATTTATAAGTTTGAAAAACAATATCAAGATTTTCTTTTGCCAACAAAATATTTTCTTCTTCAAGAGCTAATGCTTTTTGCTGGTGCTCATAACTCTGAAATGCATTAATAACATTTAATGCAGTAACTGATTGTTGGTTTTCGTACACTAAGCCTTTGTATTGAATATCCCAATTTGCCTGCTTAATTAAACGGCGGGTATTAAAATTATTAAGGATAGGAATGGTTGCTGTAAACCCATAATTATAGCCATTTACCAGGTTGAACAGTGTAGAAAAAGTATTGATAACAGTCTGATTATTGGTGCTGTTAAAATTATAAGCTGAATTGAATGAAAGGGTAGGCCACAAGCTTGCTTTTGTTTCTTTTAGAGTAATGTGAGCAATGTCAATATTTTTTTTTGCAATGAGCAAAGACGGATTATTTTTTTCCGAAACGTTTAACACATCACTTAATGCAATATTGGTATTAATATCAATTACGTCATTTACATCATATGTAGTAAATTGAGGTATGCCCATTGCCTGGTTTAACTGTTCTTTTAATTGTTCAATTAAAGCCTGTTGCTGCAGTTGCATTGCTTTTTCTGCATTCAGATCAATTTTACTTTGCAGTACATCTGGCTTGGCGCCTGAGCCAATATCAAGCCGGTATTGTGCAAGCTTTACTCTTTCGCTGTCAATGGACATTTGTTCTTCAATTACTTTCAGTTGCTGCTTTTGCTGTACAATATTGTAATAATTGTTTATGACGGTTGCAACCGTACTTTCAATCTGTTCCCGTATTTTCAATTCACCAAGCAGTAAAAGTTCTTTAAATTTATTTCTTGTAGCAAACATTTTTAAACCATCAAACAGCGTCCATTTAAGAGCTAACTGCGCATTAATATTGTCTGATTTTAATCCGTTTTTATTTCGTTTACTGCCGTCTGATAAAGTTTGTGTTTGGTTGTTATTGGTCCATGCTATACCGGCATTGCCATTTAATTGAGGTAAAAAAGCTGCATTGCGGTAAGAGTAATCAATGGCAGCTATGGCAGAATCATTTTTTGCCAGTATTATTCCATAATTTTTTTGCAAAGCATTGGCAATAGCTTCATCAACACTCAATATTTTTTGGGCGCAACATACAGCGCTGATAAAAAATATCGCAGTTAATAAAATAAATGTTCTATATAAGATCATTTTTTTTTGATAGCAATTGAACATTGCTGATGATGTTCTGTATGTTACAATCAAAAGGCTCATACGGTTTCTAATTTTTCAGGAGAAGGAGGAGCTTCCTGCTGCTGTTGTTGTTGCTCTGCTAAAATATCAAGTTCATTTTTTTTCTTTGGCGTGGAGAGATAAGAATACATGGCTGGTATTACAAAAAGTGTAAGAATTAACGAGAACATAATGCCGCCAACAATAACAATGCCCAGTGGAATGCGGCTGGTGGCGGCAGCGCCTAATGATACAGCCAGCGGCAATGCGCCCAGCGACATGGCAAGGCTTGTCATAAGTATTGGGCGTAAGCGTTGTGTAGCTGCGTAAATGGCTGCTTCATTTTTTTTCATGCCTTTATTTAATCTGTTCTGATTAGCAAATTCAACAATTAAAATTCCATTTTTGGTTACCAGTCCAACAAGCATTATCATTCCTATTTCAGAAAAAATATTCAACGTTTGTCCAAATATCCATAATGATAATACAGCGCCGGCAAGAGCAAGGGGCACGGTAAGCATAATGATGAATGGATCAATAAAACTTTCAAACTGCGCAGCCAGAATTAAAAAGATTAAACCCAATGCCAGAAAGAATGCAAAGCTTGTATTACTGGAGCTTTCGGCATAGTCTCTTGAGCTGCCTGCGAGTGAAGTAGCAAAAGTATCATCCAGCAGGCCTGCTGCAATTTTTTGCATTTCATTAATGCCATCACCAATGGTTTTTCCGGGTGCAAGATTTGCTGAAACAGTTGCTGATATATACCTGTTAAAATGGTAAATGGTGGAGGGTGTTGTGGCTTCCTCCATAGTTACAACATTATCAAGGCTTATCATGCGTCCGTTTGTACTTCTTAAAAAAAGAGATTTCAGGTCTGAAGGGGCATCCCTGTTTGCCCGGGTTACCTGGCTCATAACCTGGTATTGTTTTCCTCCCATTGTAAAATACCCCAATTGCTGGTTACTGTAAGCAAGCTGCATTGTTTGCGAAATATCAGAAATATTAATGCCTAATTCGCTGGCCTTATCTCTGTTAACAGTTACACGAAGTTCTGGTGTGTTGAATTTGAGATCAACATCCACGTTTTGCAATACAGGGTTTTTTCCTGCTTCATCTAAAAATTTAGGCAACACTGCCGCCAGCTTATTAAAATCGTTGTTTTGAATTACAAATTGCACGGGCAGCCCGCCACGGCGGCCTACTGAAATAGTTTGATCTTCTATGGCATAAGCCCTGCCTTCATTAAAACGGGGAAGATTGCGGTTTACCATGGCTACAATTTGTTTTTGCGAACGGCTTCTGTCTTTTGGATCGGTAAGTGAAACACGAATAGTGCCCGAATTAACTGTACTACCGCTGAAACCTGAAGTAATGGATAATATAGTTTGTTTTTCAGGTACAGAGTCCAATATAAAATTTGACAAGCGATCAACATATTTGTCCATAGCATCAAACGAAGTTCCTTCGGGTCCAGTTATTTGTAAACGAAATTGACTTTTGTCTTCCATAGGCGCCAGCTCTGATTGCAGATTGACGCCAATGAAAAATATGATGCCACCACAAACAGCAATAATCACAAAGGCCACCCATCTCACTTTCATAAATTTTTCAAGCAGTCTGCGATAACCATTTTCCATACCCCGGAAAAAAGGCTCGGTTTTGTTATAAAACCACGAATGCTTACTGATATTTTTTCTTACAAGCTTTACGTTGAGCACAGGCGTCAGCGTTAGTGATACAAATGCTGAAATAAGCACAGCGCCTGCCACAACAACACCAAATTCACGGAATAATCTTCCTACAAATCCCTGTAAAAAAAGAATAGGAAGAAAAACTACCGCCAGTGTTATAGAAGTGGAGATGACTGCAAAATAAATTTCTTTTGAACCTTCCTTTGCAGCCTGCCACTTGTTCATTCCTTTTTCAATTCGCTTGTAAATATTTTCTGTTACTACAATGCCATCATCCACTACAAGGCCCGTAGCCAGCACGATGGCAAGTAATGAAAGTATATTAATAGTAAATCCGGCGACGTACATGATAAAAAAAGCGCCAATAAGTGAAACTGGAATATCAATTAACGGACGAAGAGCAATAAGCCAGTCGCGGAAGAATAAATAAATGATCAGCACCACAAGACAAAAAGAGATGATCAATGTTTCTTCAACTTCTGAAATAGATTTTTTGATGTACTTGGTATTGTCCAATGCAATGTTCAGCTTTATATCAGATGGCAGCTCTTTTAGTAATTGATTATAACGTTTATAAAATTCATCGGCTATGGCTACATAATTAGAACCGGGCTGCGGCACCAATGCCAGTGCCACCATAGGTATACCGCTTTCTCTTAGTGCAGTTTCCTCGTTGGCAGGCCCCAACACTGCCTCTCCTATATCTTTTACTTTTACAAGGCTTGCAGAATCAGATTTTACGATAATGTTATTAAATTCTTCTTCTGTAGTAAGGCTGCCGAAGGTACGTACCGTTAACTCACTTGTGTTGCCTGTAATTTTTCCCGATGGCAATTCAATATTCTGTTTTAGCAATGCAGCCTGAACATCAGAAGGAGTAAGATTATAGGCGGTTAATTTTTGTGGATCAAGCCATATCCGCATGGCATATAATTTTTCGCCCCAAACCTGTATGGCGCTTACACCTGGTATGGTTTGTAATCTTTCCAGCAAAACATTTTCAGCATAATCGGTTAGTTGTAGCTGGTTGCGTGAATCGCTCTGCACTGTCATTGAAATAATGGCGTCGGCATTGGCATCGGCCTTTGATACAACAGGCGGAGCCAAAAGATCGGAGGGCAACTGCCTTGTTGCCTGTGCTGTTTTATCACGAACATCATTTGCCGCTGCTTCAAGGTCAACTCCCAAATTAAACTCTACATTAATACTGCTGGAACCAGTGCTGCTTGATGATGTAATATTTTTTATGCCTGCAATTCCATTAATGGCTTTTTCCAAAGGTTCGGTTATCTTCGATTCTATTATTTCAGGATTTGCGCCGGCATATGATGTTCTTACATTTATATTTGGAGGATCAATAGCAGGATAATCACGAATGCCGAGAAACTTGAATCCTATCACACCAAATACTACAATAGTAATGCTCATAACTACGGCTAAAACATTTCGACGTAAACTAAGCTCAGATATATTCATAGTCTCGATAGTTATTTTTTAGGATACTTATTTAGATCCTATTGTTTTTCTCCTGCCTGAAGAGCAGGTTTTGATGTGGTATTAATGATCTTTCCAATCTGAATTTTAGATGACGGCTTTATACTCATTAAACCTGTCAGCACAACTGTATCACCCTGTTTCAATCCGGATAATACCTGCACACTTGCCGAATCACGAATGCCTGTTGTTACATCTACAAATTTTGCTGTACTGTCGCGGTATATAATTACTTTTTTTCCTCTGGCTTGAGGAATTACAGCCTGTGTGGGAATCATTAAAGCATTTGTATCCGGCTTAAAGCTCAGCATTACTTTGGCAAAGGAGCCAGGCACAAGCGTTATGTCTTTGTTTTGTACAACAGAACGCACAGTTAATGTTCTTGTATCTTCTGTTATACTTGATTCTGTCGCCATTATTTTTGCAGTATAAATTTTATCCGATCCTATAGTAAAATTTATTAGCTTGCCATTTACCATTTGTGTACTGTATTTTTCGGGTACGGTAAAATCAAGCTTTAAAATGTCAACCTGTTGAATAGTTGCTAACACAGTTGCCGGTGTTATATAAGCTCCGGGACTGATATTTTTTAAACCTACTCTTCCGCTAAAAGGCGCTCTTACTTCTGTTTTGGTGATGCTTGCTTTTGTAATATCTATATCGGCTCTTATATTGGCTACATTTAACTGGCTTGTTTCATAGTCAGTCTTGCTGATACCTTGTATTTTGAATAATTGGGCTGACCGTTCTTCATTTTTCAAAGCAACATCCAACTGTACTTGTGATTTTCTTAACTGTGCCTGCAGGTCGCCATCATAAATTTTGGCCAGTAAAGCTCCTCTTGATATAAATTTTCCTTCGGCTACGTTCAGTTTTACAAGACGTCCGGAAATTTCAGGATGTATCTCTGTGGATTCATTGGCGATCAATGTACCAGGCACTTCAATTTTTTCGCTAATGGTAGTGGGCTTTACTATAAAAGCATCCACTCTCATAGAACGGTTGGAGGCGGCCTGTTGTTTAGTTGTGGGGGAAGGCTTTTTTGAGTCTCCGCAAGCTGATATAAAAAATAAAAAAATAATACCTGCCGGTAGTGTCCAATGCATCATCATGTTAAGTTTCTAAAAATGGTTTTTTGAGAACGTATCAAATAAAATGCTAAAATTTTAAATGATATGTAACAGTAAAGTTATTATGATATAACCTTTAAAATTTGTTTTATTTTATTAGCGGTACTTATTAACTTTTGCTGTTCATTGCCAATAATGGTTACATGCCCCATTTTTCTTCCCGGTTTGGTTTGTTTTTTACCATAGATATGAACAAAAACATTTTCCATTCGCAAAACATGTTCCAGACCCCGATAATCGGCAATGCCGGTATAATTTTCTTCGCCAATAATATTTACCATCGCTGCCGGAATAATATGTTTTGTATTGCCCAGGGGGTATTCGAGCATTATTCTCCACAACATATCAAATTGCGATGAATAATTTGCTTCTATGGTATGATGCCCGCTATTATGTATTCTTGGAGCGGTTTCATTTACCCAAATATTATTTTCTTTGTCAATGAACATTTCCACTGCGAAAATTCCCGGACTGTTTAAGTTTTTTACCACTTTAGTAGCAACGGCTTCCAGCTTCCACAAAATTTTTTCAGATAGATCAGCAGGGCTTAATTGATAATCAAGTAAATTGAGAAGAGGATGAAAAACCATTTCTATGGGCGGGTATAAAACTATTTCACTTCCGTTAGATGCCACAATTATCGAGATCTCTTTATCTATATTTATTTTTCGTTCAAGTACTGAGGGCTCATCAAAACCGGTAACGAAGTCTTCTTTATTTTTTATTGAGATAATCCCCCGTCCATCATAGCCTCCCATGGCAATTTTATGTACGGCAGGAAAAAAACCGGGATAGGCTGTAATATCATTCAGGTTTTTAGTAATTACAAAATCTGCAGTCGGGATTTCATTCTCTTTATAAAATTGTTTTTGTAAGATCTTATTCTTGATAATAGAAAGAGCAGATGGTTTTGGAAAAACTTTTACGCCTTCGTTCTCTAATTTTTGCAATGCATCTTCATTTACTGATTCTATTTCAATGGTTATTGCATCCAGTTCTTTCCCGAAATTATAAACGTCATCAAAGTTTTTTATATCTCCATTTATAAAATGATTGCACAAATGCGCAGCAGGGCATTCATTATCATTTTCCATTACAAAAGTTTCTACAGGATAGTTTGCGGCAGCCTGTAAAAGCATCCTACCCAATTGCCCGCCGCCTAAAATGCCTATCTTCTGCATTAAATTTTTTTGGTGCAAGATAAAGCTAAGCTGTATAAAGTAATTAGTCGTTATTTTCCAAATGAAAAATATCACAGATCTTTAGTAAACCTGTACAGGGCAGGCCAACACTATTTTTCGAGATCATTCAGTGCAAAGGGGCAAAGAGCTTTGGTAAAAAAAAATTTAAAACATTGTTTGAGGCAATTGAAAGAGAGCAGGCAGAGAGAGGTAATTTATAATATAATAAAGTGATGTTAAAGCAGCCATCAGGGTTTTATTTTTTAAATAAAAACAATATTTTTACGTTACTAAATCTAAACCTAAACCTTACAAACATGAAGAACCTGTATTTGAAGACTCTTCTTATTGTAATATTTGTATATTTTACAACAGGTATTTCTTTTTCACAAACCTCATTTAATGATTATAAGCGGGCATCATTTAAAACTGTTGATATATTCGGACGTAAGGAGGATACTTTAAGAAAGGAATTTGCAGGAAAAGGTTTGCAATGGCCTGCAAAATATGTTTACATCCGTTCTTTTAAATATGATGCACAACTGGAAGTTTGGGTTAAAAATGATTTTAAAGAACAGTACAGGCTTTTTAAAACATACAAGGTTTGCATGCAAAGTGGTACCATGGGCCCAAAAAGATTTCAGGGAGATTACCAGGTGCCTGAAGGATTTTATTACATCAATGAATTTAATCCCAACAGTAACTACCATTTGTCATTAGGATTAAATTATCCCAATGCATCAGACAGAATTTTAAGTGACTCTTTAAGACCGGGCGGTGAAATTTACATACACGGCAGCTGTGTTTCGGTGGGCTGCATACCATTAACTGATGATCAGATTGAAGAGTTATATATTATTGCCAGTTATGCTAAAGCTAACGGGCAGGATTTTATCCCGGTGCATGTGTTTCCTGTAAAGTACAGTGTAAAAAAATCACTTGAATATTTAAACACTACCACAAAAAAGAATCAGCAATTGCAGCAATTCGCTTTACAGTTAAGAGAAGCGTTTGATAAGTTTGAAGAGAAAAAACAAATCCCTGTTGTATTGGTAAATAAAAAAGGTCAGTATCTTTTTGATTGATCTAAACGCTTCATCAGCATTTGAATAGTATCTTTTGTTTTTTGTTCCAGCACTATTGTTTTGTCTTTTGAAAGTTTGTTTATAATATTTGTATTATAATGGCGTATAGTTAGTAAAGTAAGGTTCTTCTCCATCTGAACATCAAAAATTTCAGAAGCCTTTAGCGCCAGTTTTTCAATTTTTTCATGGTGATCATCCATACAAATTAATATGCTGATAGCAGCATTTTGCGTAAGGTTTGGTTTGATCTTAAGTTCTGCAAAAATCTCATACAGCCTGCTCATTGGCTTTTCACCAACAAAAGAAAAATCTTTTGAATTTAAATTTATTAAAACCTGGTTTTGTTTAAGAACAATAATGGGCGGCAGTTGATGTACATTCTTATTACTAATGATCGTTCCCTCTGCATCAGGGTTTAAAAAGCAGCGAACATATAATGGGATATTTTTATTTTGTAATGGCTTAATTGTTTTTGGATGAATAACCTGCGCTCCGTAATAAGCCATTTCTATTACTTCATCGTAGCTTAGTGCATTAATAAATTTTGCATCCCCAAATTCTTTTGGATCTGCATTCATTACGCCTTCTACATCTTTCCAAATGGTAAGGCTTTCGGCATTCATCATGTTTGCAAATAATGCTGCTGTATAATCACTTCCTTCACGTCCCAATGTGGTGCTTTCATTCTCGTCAGTACTGCCTATAAAGCCTTGTGTGACGACAATATTTGTAGTATCAAAGGCGGGTATGATGATCTCATTAATTTTATTCTGCGTAAAACCAAGATCAACATTTGCATCTCTGAAATTATCATCGGTTCTTGCAATATCTCTTACGTCTATCCATATATTTTTTATTTTCTCTGAATGTAAAAAGGCGCTTACAATTGAGCTGGATAAAAGTTCCCCTGCACAAACGATCTGGTCGTAATAATAATCAGGATCTTTTACCGGTTTATCATGAAGCAGCCACTCAACTTCAGTAAAAAAATCATTTATTTGATTAACCGGTTGCTTAAGTAATTCGTTCGCTAAGTTTAAGTGCACCTGCTTTACGTTCTCAAATAATTGCAAGGCTTCTTCTTTTTCTCCTTTATAAAAAGCCTCGACAACTTTTTCCAGGGCATTGGTTGTTTTGCCCATTGCAGAAATTACCACTAATATTTTTTCATCCTGGTATGATTTTAAAATGCCGCTTATATTTTTTATTCTTTCAGCATTATTAATACTGGCTCCTCCAAACTTGAAAACCTTCATGTATGTCTATTTAAAATCAATATACAATGTAAATCTCAAATCTGCCTATCTCAAACAAATCCAAAATCCAAAACCTGCCTGCCGGCCGGCAGGTTCCTAAATTGCACAATTGCCCTTACATTTGTCATTCATTTTCAAAAGATAAAAAAGCCTAATGGTTGTTGATAGAAAAATACTCACGTTAGACGAATTTACCATCCAGCAATTACGTGATTTTCCGCAAGCTACAGGAGAATTATCCGGCTTGCTAAGAGATATTGGGCTGGCTGCAAAAAGAGTGAATGTGGAAGTGAATAAAGCAGGGCTGGTTGATATATTGGGAGATACAGGTAGCATAAATGTACAGGGCGAAGAAGTAAAAAAGCTGGATGAATTTGCAAATGACCAGTTTGTGGGTGTACTAAGACATGGAATAAGTTGTGCCGGTATTGCCAGTGAGGAGTTAGATGATATTGTAGTTTTTAATGATGAGATAAGTAATAATTCCAAATACATTTGCATGTTCGATCCGCTGGACGGCAGCGCCAATATCGATGTAAATGTTTCTATCGGCACCATATTTAGTGTTTACCGGCGTGTTACTGAAAAAGGACAGCCTGTTGAGTTACAGGATTTTTTGCAACCGGGCAACAGGCAGGTTGCTGCAGGCTATGTGATATATGGCTCTTCCACAATTTTTGTATATGCTACAAAAAGAGGTGTAAATGGTTTTACACTCGATCCTTCTATCGGTGAATTTTCTCTAAGTCATCCTAATATTCAATGTCCTGAAAGTGGTAAGATATATTCTGTAAATCATGGTAATTTTTTTCAGTATGATGAAAAAATAAAAAAGTATATAGATGTTTGTCAAAAGAAAAACAAAAACAATGGCGGACCATATACACAGCGTTATATTGGCAGTATGGTAGCTGATGTTCATAGAAATTTAATAAAGGGAGGAATATTTATGTATCCCGGAACTACTAATAAACCAAATGGCAAGTTGCGTTTATTATATGAATGCAATCCGTTTGCCTTTATTGTAGAAAAAGCCGGCGGCAAAGCCACCAATGGAAAAGAAAGAATATTAGACGTTCAGCCAACCGAGCTGCACCAGCGGACACCATTTTTTGTTGGCAGCATAAAAATGATGGAAGAGCTGGAAACTTATTTGAACAGTTAAAAGGTATAACAATAGTCATAAGTCATTAGGTCATTAGTCATTTCAATAAAAAACTTCTGACTCCCCTTTAGGGGATGGGGGTAAACAACAAACGATAAACAAATTCATGCATAAAATAATCATCTCTGTAAAAGACCTCAAAAAAAATTACGGAAATTTTTCCGCTGTTAAAGGAATTTCTTTTGATGTACTGGAAGGAGAAATTTTTGGATTACTTGGCCCTAACGGCGCCGGAAAATCTACAACTCTGGAGATTATAGAAACACTTCGTGATAAGACAAGTGGCAAAGTAATATTAGATAATATTGATCTTGATAGTGATCCTGATAAAATAAAAAAGATCATCGGGGTACAATTACAAACTTCAGGATTTTATCCCGGGCTAAATCTTACTGAATTGATAAAACTCTTTGGTGGCTTATATAACCAACCGGTTAATGTTGGAGAATTATTAGAATTGGTAAATTTAAAAGACAAGGCAAAAAGTAAATACAAGGAATTAAGCGGCGGACAGAAACAACGTTTTTCAATCGCAACAACTTTGATAAATCAACCTAAAATTATTTTTTTAGATGAGCCGACAACAGGACTTGATCCGCAGGCAAGAAGGAATTTGTGGGACCTGATAAAAGATATTCGCAACAAAGGCACTACTGTTATTATCACAACACATTATATGGATGAAGCAGAGCAATTGTGTGACAGAGTTGCCATTATGGACGAAGGAAAGATCATAGCATTAGATACACCGGACAAATTAATTGATGAATTGGTAGCAACCGGGTTTGAGCGCCCTAAAGTTACCAAGTCAGCAAACCTTGAAGATGTTTTTATCCATCTTACCGGTAAAGATTTCCGTGAAGATTAATCCCGATAGCTATCGGCAAATTTTATAACCTTAAAAAAAATTAATGAAAAAGATCCTTATTATTATTTGCATTACCTCTGTGACAGTTGCACAGGCACAAATTAAAAAAATAGTGAGTAAAAC